>Ga0302347_1001620_pt1 | contig 26367 bp, 22 predicted proteins | sample PhyWR1_FD_202178 | JGI IMG/M metagenome (GOLD analysis project Ga0302347, IMG submission 202178) | Leaf surface microbial communities from wheat plants in UC Gill Tract Community Farm, Albany, California, United States - DLSL W.R1 (v2)... | ecosystem: Host-associated > Plants > Phyllosphere >...
TTGAGTGTAAATACTACCTTTTGCACCAAGATTTTCAGCTACTTTTATAAGAGATGCCTCTACTTCTGGTCCAAAATCTCCAATGATGAAAGCAATTTCTTCAATAGGTTCGTTGGCAACTTTGGCGATGTCTTCTACCAGCCTTTGCACGATTGGTTTTCCTGCAATCGGGATGAGCGGTTTCGGAACTGTCAAGGTATGTGGTCTAAGTCTGGATCCACGTCCAGCCATTGGAACTATTATTTTCATAAAATTGTTATTAAATTATTGGTTATTAGTTTGTTGTGTGTTGTCTATTTTATTCCGAATTGATTAAGGATTTTCTGAGGAATTAATCTCTCTTTTATTAATAAAAGCGTTGCCAAAATTATAAATATAACATTACCCAACCAAATGTTTTCTTTTAAATATTGATAACATACAAGAGAGGTCAGCATTGTAATTAGAATGACAGTCAGATTCTTATAAATATTATAAGGAACGGGATATTTCGATTGTCCCCAAATATATGATATCACCATCATTGCGAAATAACTGGCGATTGTAGCCCAGGTTGAAGCCCAATATCCGTATTTGGGAATAAAATAAAAATTAATAATTATGGTTATTAAAACGCCAATGGCGGAAATGTAAGCGCCGATAATCGTTTTATCCGTCAATTTATACCATATCGAAAGATTGAGATAAATTCCTAAAAATAAACTGGCGAAAAATAAAATTGGGAGAATCGAAATTCCCTCGTAGTATTCCGGATTGTTGATGTAAACTTTCGCAATCCAATTAAGATTGACTGATAAGAATAAGACAATCAAACAATTGATTGCGATGAAAATATCCATCAGTCTAACATACATGTGTTTTGCATTGGCATTTTTAGAATTGCTGAAAAAGAAAGGCTCAATTCCCAAAGAATAAGCTTGTCTGAATAAAATAACAAAGGTCACCACTTTTGCTACGCCACCATAAACACCCAATTCTTGTCTTCCGATTTCGTTGGGTAAAAGAAATTTAAGAAACTGTCTGTCAAAGGTTTCATTAATAATTCCAGCCAAACCTGCAATCGTAATTGGCCACGAATATTTTATCATCTTTTTCCAAAGTTCCCAAGAGAAATGCTTTATCCTTGCGATTAATAATTCTTGTGATAACATCAAAAATGTCACTGAACTTGCGACCAAATTAGCCACAAAGACATAACCAATTCCAAACTCCGGACTATATTTCAACCCGAAAATTCCTTCTGGATATCTTGGCAGGATGATGATAAAAAAAACGACTAAAAGAAAATTGATAATTCCGTTTGTGATGCGGATTCCGGCATATTTTAATGGTCTTTCATTTTTTCGAAGCATTACAAAGGGCATGGCGCTAAATGCATCCAAAGCCAAAGTCACTGTTAAAATAGCCAATAAATCCACTTGGTCCGGCGTTTTGAATGCAATTGCTAAAGGCTGTCTATAAAGTAATGTGAAAAATAAATAGATGAAAGTCACAGCCAAAACACTGAAAAATGAGGTTGAAATCAGTTTTCTGTCATCCTTCTCATCTAGAGCAAACCGGAAAAATGTAGTCTCCATCCCGTGTGTCAAAAGCACTGCGATAACGCCGGCTACAGAATAAAAATCAGCAAAAGGAGAATACGCGGTTGGACCAAAAGTTCTCGTAATAATTGGATTAATTACAAACGGAAACAATCTGATAATCACAGTTGTTAATCCATACAGAGCGGTTTGTCCGAGAAGCTTTTTCATCTAATAATCTATTGTTTTCATCGGTCAGATGGAATCTGCGATTTCAATTCAAAAATTTTTGCAAAAATAATCTATTCTGACAAGAATCCGATTTATTTCTTCAGCTTATGATTCATAAAGAAAACCAATTTCCCACCTTTCATAATGTCCTCGTGCTTCAATTTGTAGCCTTCGAACGGTTTTCCATTCAGTTCAATTCTTTCGATGTAAACATTTTTTTCTGATTGGTTTCTAGCCTCAATTTCGAAAGTTTTTCCGTTTTCTAAATTCAGTTTAGCATTCACGATGCTCGGACTTCCAATCCAATAAACATCAGAACCCGGCGACACAGGATAGAATCCCAAACTACTGAAGATATACCATGCACTCATTTGTCCGCAATCATCATTTCCGCCCAATCCATCTGGTTTTGCTTTGTATTGCATCGTCAGGATTTTCCGGATTTGAGACTGCGTTTTCCAAGGTTGTCCGGCAACATTATAAAGATAAGCGACGTGATGCGCAGGTTCGTTTCCGTGAACATAACCGCCGATGATTCCTTCTCGAGTGATGTCTTCCGTATCAGCAAAAAATTCGTCAGGCAAATGCATCGTAAATAATTGGTCAAGATTTTCCCCGAATTTCTTTTTCCCGCCCATAACTTTCATTAATTCCTCAGGATTATGCGGAACGAAGAAACTGTAATTCCAGGAATTTCCTTCGATAAAACCTTGTCCGTGCGTACTCATCAAATCAAATTCTTTCTTGAAACTTCCGTCAGACAATCTAGGTCTCATAAAACCGATTGATTTATCGAAGACATTTTTCCAGTTTTCGGAACGCTTCAGATATTCATTGTAGATGTCTGTTTTGCCTAATTTTCTGGCGATTTGTGCAATCGCCCAATCATCGTAAGCATATTCCACCGTGTTGGAAACCGAAGTTCCGTTTTTCTCTGCAGAGATGTAACCTTTGTCGATATATTCGCCGATACCTTCGTAATTTCTTTTGTTGGAAGTCGCAATACAAGCCTTCAAAGCTTCTTCCGGATTTCCGGTGTAAGTGCCTTTGATAATCGCATCAGCAATCAAAGAAACCGAGTGATAACCGCTCATACACCAGTTTTCGTTGGCGTAATGCGACCAAACCGGCAACATTTTCAGACTGAACTGGTCATAATGCGCCATCATCGACTGAATCATATCACTGTTCCGTTTTGGCTGAATGATATTGAAAAACGGATGCAAGGCGCGGTAAGTATCCCAAAGTGAAAACGTTGTATAATTCGTAAAATTTTTAGCTTGATGCACATTCTGGTCAAGACCTTTATATTCACCGTTGGAATCCATATAAGTCGTTGGATTGATGAAGGTGTGATACATTGCCGTGTAAAAATTCACTTTGTCATCCTCAGAAAGTGTATTGATAACAATTTTATTCAATTCCTTATTCCAATCATTTTGAGCTTGAGATTTTACTTTTTCAAAGTTCCAATCTGGCGTTTCTGTGGTTAGATTTTCCAACGCGTTGGCCTGACTGACTGGCGAAATCGCAAATTTGATTTGAATTTTTTCATTTTCTTGCGTATCAAAATCAAAATGCATTCTGATTTTCTTGCCTGCAATCTCCGGGAAATTATCATCTTGATTCCACTTTCTCCAGAATCCTCGGTAAGATTGTTTGGTATCAAAATTTTTCTGACCATAAGATTTGAAAGGTTTAGAAAATTCCATTGCGAAATAAACCGTTCTCGTTCTTGCCCAGCCGTTGGTTTGTCGGTAACCAGTAATTCTGTGGTCGTTTTCAATCCTTACATAAGTCCAGACATTTTTGTCATCGTAATTGTAAATGCCTGACATCAAATCCAAAATAATGTGCGCATCATCAGATTTTGGAAACGCATATTGATGAACACCAACTCGCGTTGTAGCCGTCATTTCGGCTAAAATATTATAATCGTCAAGTTTCACTTTGTAATAGCCAGCTTCCGCTTTTTCATTTTGATGTGAAAATCTGGAACGGAATCCACTTCCTGGTTTTTGAGCAGTTCCTGGATTTAATTTTAATTTACCAACCGTCGGCATTATCAAGAAATCGCCCAAATCCGAATGTCCGGTTCCGCTGAAATGGGTGTGCGAAAATCCGACAATCGTTTTGTCTTCATAGCGATAACCAGCACAATATTTATAAACGTCAGGATTGTATTTTCCATTGACTTCATATGAAAGAGAATCAGTTTCCGGACTCAGTTGAACGGCGCCAAAAGGAACTGTTGCTCCGGGAAAAGTGTGTCCCATTTTTTCGGTTCCAATGATTGGATTTACGAATTTGACAAGGTTTTCTAATTTTTGGGAATTGAATAACGAAGCGAATAAAACAGGTAGAATTAAAATGTATTTTCTCGGAGACATTCTTTGGGATTTTTGAAGCAATTTAATGAAATAATATTTTAAAGACTTAATAATTCAAAAACTTGAGTAATCATTTTCAAAAACTTAATTTTGCTTAAAATGAAATTTTTAGATTGAAGTCTAATTTCTAATATCTAACGTCTAATATCTAATTAAAAATGAAAGTCCTAATAAAAAATGCCCAAATCGTCAATGAAAATTTGGTCTTCGAAAGTGATATTCTGATTGAAAATGATTTAATTTCAAAGATTGCTAAAAATATCTCGGAAGAAAATGTTGACCAGATTATAGATGCTTCCGGAAAATATCTTTTGCCCGGAATTATCGATGACCAAGTTCATTTCCGTGAGCCAGGCTTGACGCACAAAGGCGATATTGAAACCGAATCAAAATCTGCAATCGCAGGCGGGATCACAAGTTTTATCGACCAGCCGAACACCGTTCCGAATGCCGTGACTCAGGAATTGTTAGCGGATAAATATGAAATTGGTTCTCAAAAAGCGTACGCCAATTACGGTTTTATGATGGGCGGAACGAATGACAATCTTGAAGAAATTCTCAAAACAAATCCACGAAATGTTCCAGGAATCAAATTGTTTTTGGGCTCATCAACAGGAAATATGCTCGTTGATAATCCAGAAACTTTAGAGAATATTTTCAGCAACACAAAAATGCTGATTGCCGTGCATTGCGAAGATGAAGCGACAATTAGAGAAAATACAGAAAAGTACAAAGCGGAATATGGCGAAGATATTCCTGTGAAATTTCATCATTTGATTAGAAGTGAAGAAGCCTGTTATAAGTCTTCTTCAAAGGCAATTGAATTGGCTCAAAAAACCGGCGCAAGACTTCACGTTTTCCATTTGTCGACAGCTATTGAAACTGACCTTTTCAGAAATGATATTCCTTTAAAAGATAAAAAAATTACGGCAGAAGTTTGTGTTCATCATTTAACTTTTACCAATGAAGATTACGAAACAAAAGGCGGATTAATCAAGTGGAACCCCGCTGTAAAAACTCAAAAAGACAAAGACGGACTTTGGGAAGCTTTGCTCGATGACAGAATTGATGTAATCGCCACCGACCACGCACCTCACACTTGGGAAGAAAAGCAGAATGTTTATACAAAATGTCCATCAGGAGCACCTTTGGTTCAGCATTCTTTGGTTGTGATGTTGGAGAATTTCCGAAACGGAAAAATCACTTTAGAGAAAATCGTGGAGAAAATGTGTCATAATCCTGCGATTCTGTTTAGAGTTGAAAAAAGAGGTTTTGTGAGAGAAGGCTATAAAGCTGATCTGGTTTTGGTTGATTTAGAAGAAAACTGGACTGTTTCCAAAGAAAACATCTTATACAAATGTGGCTGGAGTCCGTTAGAAGGAACTGAATTTCATTCTAAAGTTACCCACACTTTCGTCAACGGAAATCTGGTTTACGACAACGGAAAAATCAATGAAGAAAAATTCGGAGAGCGATTGCTTTTTGAAGTTGAAGAATAGAAATTTTTAAGAATAAGATTTTGAATCTGTCATTCTGAACGAAATGAAATGCAGTGAAGAATCTTTTTTTGTTGAGATTCTTCCTTCGTCAGAATGACAAACGTCTTTAATATTGTAATAAAAATTTATTAAAAAATCCTCATCAAATTTAGCTTGATCAGGATTTTTATTTCTAACAATTAATTAAAATTAAGCAATCACAATGCTTTCAATTCCTTTTTCCAAAGCCGTTTCCTGAAGATGCGGAAGTCCCAAACCTTCAGCTCGGAAAACACTCACATCCGTAACGCCGATAAATCCTAAAACACTTTTCAGATAAGGAACTACAAAATCATAAGACTGATAATCGCCTTCAGAAAAAACAGAACCACTCGCAACTGCGATATACGCTTTTTTGTTTTTCACCAAACCTTCAAAACCGTTTTCAGAATATTGGAACGTCATTCCGCCACGAGCGATGTGGTCGATATACGCTTTCAAAGCAGACGGAATTCCGAAGTTGTAAATAGGAACCGAAATCACAATAATATCCGAAGCCTGCAATTGTGTAATCGCATCGTCGGAACGTTTTACCGCTTCATTTTGTTCAGACGTTCTGTTTTCTGCCGGAATAAACCAAGAATCCACTTGCTCTTCTCCCAAATGCGGGAAAGGCGTTTTCAATAAATCCAAAGTTGTAATCGAATGTTCCGGATAAGCTTCCTGCAATCTTTCTTCGATAGCGTTTCCTAAAGTTCTGCTTGCCGAACCATTCGTTCTCGGACTTGAAATAATGTGAAGTATGTTTTTCATAAGTAAAAATTCATTTTTTAATAATTAAAATTTCTTCAGCAAAATTATGTACATTTGCTTATCAAAAGTAAGTAGTGAACAAAAGGTTAGTAGTAACCTTTTGGTTAGTTTCAAAAATCAATCTTATGGAAAACCCTGTTGAAACTGAAGAAATTGTCTGCAGAGGAAGATGTGGCGAAAGTCTTTCTGCTGTCGAAGATGCCATTTACGTCATAGGAGGAAAATGGAAACTGAAAATCATCATCGTTTTGCAGGAATTGGGAAATGTCCGATTCAATGACTTGCAGAGAACAATTGGTGGAATTTCCGCAAGAGTTTTATCGAATGAATTGAAAGATTTGGAACTGAATGGCTTCGTAAAAAGAGTCGTTCACGCTGAGCAAACGCCGGTTATCGTGGAATATATTTCAACCGATTACAGCCGAACGTTGAAACCTGTGATTATGTCATTGGCTGACTGGGGAATAAGTCATAAAAAAAACATCAGAGAAGATGTTTTCGAGAATAAATAAACTCTCGCAGATTAAACTGATTATGCAGATTTTAAACTCAATCATCTGCTAATTCGCTCAATCTGCGAGAGAAAAATATCAATTAAAAGACTGCCGAAATTCCAACGGAGACATATTCGTCTTCTTTTTAAAAAGTGTAGAAAAAGATTGCGAATGTTCAAAACCCAGTTCATAAGCAATCTCACTGACTGATAATTCCGTCGTAGAAAGTTTCTCTTTCGCTTTACTAATCAACTTTTCGTGAATATGCTGTTGCGTATTTTGTCCGGTGTGAACACGCAAAAGGTCACTAAGATAATTCGGAGAAAGATTCATCGCATCAGCAATTTGATGAACGGTCAGCAAACCTTTTTCAGAAGAATTTTTATCAAAATAATCATTCAGAAACGTTTCAAATTTTGTCAAAAGTTGATGATTTCCGCTTTTTCTTGTGATAAATTGTCTTTCATAAAACCGCCTCGAATAATTCAACAATAATTCAATTTGTGACAGAATAATTTCCTGCGTATGCTGGTCGATATGCTGACATTCTTTATCGATTTTATTCAGAATTTCAAGCAAATCATTTTCCTCATCTTCAGAAAGATGCAGTGCTTCATTCACAGCATAGGAGAAAAATCCGTAAGACGAAATCGTATTGGCCAAAGAATGTTTCAGCAAAAAATCTTCGTGAAAAATCAAAAGATAACCTGTATTTTCGCAATCCATCGTCTTCAAATCGAGATACTGCACCTGATTTGGCGCCGTAAAACTCAAAACACCTTTGTCGTAATCGTAATGTTGCTGTCCGTATCTTATTTTTCCTGTCGCATTTCGTTTTAAAGCAACACAATAATATCGGCTTACAAAACCTTTCCAGACCTCATCTTCAATAAAAACACTTTCAGAAAGATTGATGACACTTACCATCGGATGTTTCGGTTCCGGAAGCGACAATAATCTGTGAAAAGCCGAAATAGATTGTATCGTGTTCATAATTTGAAATTCTAAATATTAAAGGTAATAATTATTTGACTCCGTCGAACCACTTTGTTAGGTTTGGGCGCCTTAATCCGTCAGTAATTTATCCTGAGTTTGTCGAAGGGCTCCCGCTTTTTGCTCCATTTCGTTCTGCAAAAAGAGCTCCGTTCAAGCCGGGGCGCAATTGTATTGCGTTTTAAGCAGTCTGTCATTCTGAACGAAATGAAGTGGAGTAAAGACCCGAGCTTGCGAATTGGCGAAGCAATCTCTCAAAATAAAGTGAGATTCTTCCTTTGTCAGAACGACAGACTACAAATAATTTAATTGAGATAAAAATTTAATAATCCAAAAGTCCCATTCCGAATTCATCGTAAGTTGCGCCTGTATCCGTTCCCAAAGGTACAATACTTTCCAGCTTCTGAATATCAGATTCGCTCAGCACAATTTTAGTTGCTTCGATATTTTGTTCAAGATAAGTTCTGCGTTTCGTCCCCGGAATCGGAACAATTCCTTTGCTGATAATCCACGCCAAAGCCAGTTGAGAAGACGTTATTTCTTTTTCTTTCGCCATATTTTCAATCGCTTCCACCAATTCAATATTTTTTTGGAAATGTTCCCCTTGAAAACGCGGAATTCCTCTTCTGAAATCATTTTCCGGCAAATCATCAATCGTTTTAATATTTCCAGATAAAAATCCTCTTCCAAGCGGAGAATAAGCGACAAAACCAATTCCCAAATCATTCAAAGTCTTAATCACACCTTTTTCTTCAACCGTTCTTTCAAACAAAGAATATTCACTTTGAACGGCCGAAATCGGATGAACTGCGTGCGCTCTTTTCACAGTTTCCGAACCAACCTCCGACAAACCGATATAACCGATTTTTCCTTCTTTTACCAAATCGCTCATTGCTCCAACCGTTTCTTCAATCGGAACATTTTTATCGAGACGATGCATATAATAAAGGTCGATGTAATCGGTTTTCAGATTTCTAAGCGAACGTTCAGCCGATTTTTTCACGTAATCTTTTGTTCCGTTGATTTTCCAAGTGACTTGCTCGTTATCATCGATTTCCCATCCGAATTTTGTTGCAATGATGTATTGGTCACGATTTCCTTCGATGGCTTTTGCTATTAATCGTTCGTTCGCAAAAGGTCCATACAAATCTGCGGTGTCGAGGAAATTTCCACCCAATTCCAAAGATCGGTGAATGGTTGCAATCGCTTCCTGTTCATCTGTTTTTCCATACATATCTGCATCGCCAAAACCTGTCATTCCCATACATCCCAACCCGATATTCGGAACGATTAAACCTTGGCTTCCTAATTTTACTTGATTCAATTTCATATTGTTAAATTTTATTGATACAAAATTCAGCAGAAATTAAAAGTCTGATGTATGCAAAACGACGGATGTTGTATGCAGATTACTGATGTCAATTAAATGACTTTCGAAACTCCAAAGGCGAAATATCCGTTTTAGCTTTAAACAATTTGCTAAAAGACTGAGAATGTTCAAACCCCAACTCATAGGCAATTTCACTTACGGAAAGTTCAGTTGTAGAAAGTTTTTCTTTGGCGATTTCGATTACTTTTTCGTGAATGTGCTGTTGCGTGGTTTGGCCGGTCAAAGTTTTCAGAAGGCTTCGCATATATTGTGGCGACATATTGAATTCCTCAGAAAGATATTGAACACTTGGCAATCCTTTGTTTTTAAAATCGTCTCTTTCGAAATATCCATTCAATAAAATATCCAATTTCTCTAAAAACTGATGATTTGCTTTGTGACGCGTAATAAACTGTCTTTGGTAAAATCTTTCTGAATAATTAAGAAGGGTTTCCAACTGAGAAATAATAATATTCTGACTGAATTTATCAATATTCGTCTGATATTCCTGCTTGATGTTTTCCGTGATTTGCTGGATTTTTATTTCCTCATCTTCGGATAAAAATAAAGCCTCGTTGACAGAATAATCAAAGAATTCATATTTCTTGATAGCACTTGCGATGGGCGTGTTCCAAAGAAAATCCGGATGAATCATCATCATCCATCCGGAAGGATTTTTCCCGTGCTCTTCGCGAATGACGCTCAAAACCTGATGCGGCGCCATACAAAACATCAGACCTTCATCAAAATCATAATCCTGCTGGCCATATCTGTATTTGTGATTCATATCCCGTTTGACAGAAATCATATAAAAATCGAATATCAAACTCTGCCTCAAACTTGCTGTAGAAGGAGCCATATCTTCAAAATTAATCACGCTGATGAGCGGATGTTTTGGCTTTGGCAAACCTCTCAACGTATGAAATTGAGAAATGGTTTTTATTCTTATCGGCGCGTCAGACATCGGTTTAATATTTAATCAAATTTAATTATATAAAGATACAGATTATTGTAGCTCAGAGAAATAAACACCACTTTTCAAATCTTCCGGCAGAGTTGGATATTGTGGTTTCCAGCCTAACGCTGACTTGGTTGCTTCGCTGGAAGTCAGATTGTTAAGTTTTGCAAAATGAGCAAACCATCCAAAATGTTCTGCAGCTTCATCGTTTGTAAGGGAAACAACGGGAACCTCTAATTTTTCTGCGATAAATGTTGCAATATCTTTAAATGGAATTCCCTGTTCTGCAGCCGCGTGATATCTTGTCCCGCTTTCAAAAGGTTTTTCCAAAGCTAATCGGTACAGTTTAGCGGCATCTAGTCTATGAACGGCCGGCCAGAAATTACTGCCATCATTGATGATTGCTGATATTCCTTTTTGCTTTGCAATATTAATTAAAGTTGGAACAAAACCAATGACGTCGCCTTTGCCATGAACTGATGGAGACAATCTGATAACAGCCACTTTCACACCTTTTGCGGCTACTGCATCAGCGGCATTTTCTGTTGCAATTCTTGGATGTGGATTGTTTGCATAAAGGTCTTTTTCTGTGGTGATTCCGTCTTTTGAAAAAAGAGCAGTTCCTGAAGTGATGAGAAAAGGTTTGTCTGTTCCCAACAGAGATTCGCCGATGGTTTCGATTACTTTTCCATCCAATTCACACATTTCTGCAAATCTTGTAAAATCGTGGACAAATCCTAAATGAATCACTGCGTCTGAAGCATCAGCTCCGGATTTTAGACTTTCAAAATCATTTAAATCTCCTCGGTGTGCTTCTGCTCCGGCCCCTATGAGTTTGTTTACTGATTCTTCCGAACGGGCCAATCCCAAAACCTGGTGACCATTGGCTAATAATTCCTGAACTACGGCAGTTCCTACGAAACCTGTAGCGCCTGTAACAAATACTTTCATTTTGATATATTTTAATGAAGCAAAGTTGAGGTTTCGCTACTGCATTCTTGTAGCCGAAAAGTATTTTCTTGTAGCCGAAAAATTGATGAAGAATTGAAACTCAGGTTGTATGTTTTTCTGAGTTGATATTTCTTGCATAATTATTTTGATTATCAATACAAAATAAAAATCTAAATTTACCAAAGACACAAATCATTTAATTTTAATCATTTAATTCAAGAATTAATGAATTTATACTCACAACCAATGTTGCGCGAGGACGCACTCAAAGATAAAGTGGCCATCGTGACCGGAGGCGGAAGCGGACTAGGAAAAGCAATGACCAAATACTTTCTTCAGCTCGGTGCAAAGGTCGTCATCACATCCAGAAACTTAGAAAAGCTACAAGGGACCGCTAAAGAACTAGAGGAACAAACTGGTGGAAAAGTCCTTTGTGTTGCTTGTGACGTGCGAAATTGGGACGAAGTAGAAGCAATGAAAGAGGCTGCTTTGAAAGAATTTGGAAGGATTGATATTCTTTTGAACAACGCTGCCGGAAATTTCATCTCACCAACTGAAAGATTGACGCATTCTGCTTTCGATTCCATCCTTGATATTGTTTTGAAAGGAACCAAGAACTGCACACTTTCCATCGGGAAATATTGGATTGATTCCAAAACGCCAGGAACAGTTCTGAATATTGTAACCACTTACGCTTGGACGGGTTCGGCTTACGTCGTTCCATCCGCTTGTGCAAAGGCTGGTGTACTTGCTATGACAAGAAGTTTGGCCGTGGAGTGGGGGAAATATAACATCCGCTTCAACGCGATTGCGCCGGGACCGTTTCCTACGAAGGGTGCGTGGGACAGATTATTGCCTGGCGATATGAAAGATAAATTTGACCTTGCCAAGAAAAATCCGCTCAAAAGGGTAGGAGAACATCAGGAATTGGCCAACCTTGCGGCTTACCTGGTTTCGGATTTTTCATCTTTCGTGAATGGCGAAGTCGTGACCATCGATGGGGGCGAATGGCTTCAGGGTGCCGGCGAATTCAATATGCTGGAGGATGTTCCACAGGAAATGTGGGATATGTTGGAAATGATGATTAAGGCTAAGAAATCGAATTAATGAAAATTCCAAGCTTGCTTCTGCTCAAAAGCAAGCTTGCAAACGACCAAAACCACGCTTGCTTTTACCCGAAAGCAAGCGTGGTTTTTTTATGTCTTGTTTAGGTTGATTTAGAATGTAACAACTTTATGTTTTTTTTGACTAATTTTATTTTATAATAAATCTATCCATCAATGAATTTCAAACTTCCAACACTTCTTTCAGCCGTTGCGATATTTGCTTTCACAGCAAAAAGCTATGCGCAGGAAACACCAAAGTATGATTACACAGAAGCATTCAAGCCGTTTTTCTATCCTCAGACAGGAACGGAAACACGTTCAGCGAGCGGGCAACCGGGTCACAAATATTGGCAAAACTCAGCAGATTATCAACTGAATGTCAGCCTTGATGAATCAAAAAATGAAATCACTGGTTCTGCCGAAATCACTTATACCAACAATAGTCCGGACCAATTAAGTTTTCTTTGGTTGCAACTTGACCAAAATCTTTTTTCTAAAAATTCCAGAGGTAATGCTGTAATTCCATTATCAGGCAGCAGAAATGGAGCAAAGGGGGAAACTTTTGATGGCGGTTATAAAATCAGATCAGTAAAATATGACGGTAAAGAGGTGAAATATACCATTACTGACACCAGAATGCAGATTGACCTTCCCGCAGATTTGAAAGCAAACGGAGGTGTAGCAAAATTGAAAATCGAATATTCTTTCCTATCGCCCAAATACGGTTCAGACAGAATGGGTGTGGAAGATACCAAGAACGGTAAAATCTTCACAATGGCGCAATGGTATCCGAGAATGTGCGTGTATGATGACGTGATGGGATGGAACACTTTACCATATTTAGGGGCTTCAGAATTCTATTTGGAATACGGAACTTTATCAGCAAACATTACCGTCCCTGCCAATCATTACGTTGTAGCATCTGGAGAATTAATGAATGAAAAAGAAGTATATTCCAAAGAAGAAATCAACCGTTGGAATGAGGCTAGGAAAAGTGATAAAACAGTGGTGATTCACTCCGAGTCAGAATTGGGGAAAGGAAATAATTCAGGAACAAAAACCTGGAAATTCAGAATAGAGAAAGCGAGAGATTTTGCCTGGGCTTCTTCGGCCGCTTTCATTATCGATGCTGCGAGAATCAATCTTCCAAGTGGGAAAAAATCTTTGGCAATCTCAGCTTATCCTGCAGAAAGTGCCGGTAACGAAGCTTGGGGACGTTCAACAGAATATACAAAAGCGGCTATCGAACATTATTCCGGAAAATGGTTTGAATATCCTTATCCAGCAGCATCCAATGTCGCAGGAAACGAAGGCGGAATGGAGTATCCCGGAATTGTTTTCTGCCACAGAACTTCTAAAGGTGCTGAGCTTTGGGGTGTTACGGACCACGAATTCGGACACACTTGGTTCCCGATGATTGTGGGTTCCAACGAAAGGGTTTTTGCCTGGATGGATGAAGGTTTCAATACTTTTATTAACGAAGGTTCTACCGAGGCCTTCAACAAAGGAGAATATTATCACAAACAAGATATTGGCAAAATCGGGCCATTTGTTCAGAGCGATAATTTTGAACAAATAATGGTTGGCCCGGATAATATGAAGGAAAGAAGTATTGGCGTTTTGGCTTATTTCAAGCCAGGGGTTGGATTGGGAATTTTGAGAGAAACGATTCTTGGCCCTGAAAAATTTGATAAAGCTTTCAAGACTTATATCAACAGATGGGCTTTCAAACATCCGACGCCTTGGGATTTCTTCCACACGATGGAGAATGTTTCAGGAGAGGAACTGAATTATTTCTGGAGAGGCTGGTTTATGAACAAGTGGAAGGTGGACCAAGCTGTAAAAAATGTAAAACCAGTGAATGGCGATTTCAAAAACGGGGCTCAAATCACAGTTGAGAATATTGGACAATTGCCCATGCCGACAACAGTTTTAGTAACTTTCAAAGATGGAACTACGGAAACGGTAAAATTGCCAGTTGAGGTTTGGAAACGTAATACAGACTGGACTTTCCAATTAGATTCTACCAAAGAAGTAACCAATGTAAAATTGGACCCTCAATCGATTGTTCCGGATATTAACCCTAAAAATAATGCGTGGCCTAATTAGGCTTTAACAAGAATAAAGGCAAAAAAACGTTCGATTATAAGACTGTCCCCAAAAGTTTGGACAAAATTAATATTCTTTTAAAGGAAAGAGTCTGGTACTGTACCAGACTCTTTCCTTTTATATTAAGTCTTATTCTAATTGATATATTCTTTTGATCATCTGTGGTAGATTGCTCTTACTTGCGTAGAAACAGAATTCCTTTTTTGACAAGATAAATATGTTCGCAAACTTCTCCAGAATTAAGAAAAATCTCATTCTTCTTTGCGGTTTTTGAAATTAATCTTCCAGCCAACTCGTCTTATAACTCGGGTCTTCCACTTTTATCGCTTCTTCCGTCAGTTTAAAAGGTCGGAATGGGTCAACCATCACCGCATATTCGTCGGTAGATTTTTTGCCGATGCTTCGTTCCATGGCGCCTGGATGCGGACCGTGAACAATCCCGCCTGGATGAAGCGAAAAATCCATCAAATCCACGTGGTTTCTGCTCATAAAATCACCTTCCGTATAAAACAAAACCTCGTCTGAGTCGATGTTTGAATGGTTGTAAGGTGCTGGAATCGCTTGCGGATGATAATCGTACATTCTTGCCACGAAAGAGCAGACCACAAAATTATGCGCTTCGAAGTTCTGATGAACCGGAGGCGGTTGATGAATTCTCCCCGTAATCGGTTCAAAGTTCTTGATATTGAATTTGTAAGGATAAAAATAACCGTCCCAACCAACGACATCAAATGGATGCGTGGCATAAATGAAATCTGTAATTTGGTTTTCTTTTTTGACTTTAATCAGAAAATCGCCTTTCTCATTTTTCGGTTCTACGAAAGTGGGCGGAACAATATCACGCTCACAAAACGGCGAATGTTCCAGCAATTGTCCGAACTCATTCCGGTAACGTTTCGGTGTATAAATCGGAGAATGCGCTTCTATAAAAAGAAAAACAGTGTCTTCAGATTCTAGTTCCAGCTGATAAATTGTTCCTCTCGGAATGATGAGATAATCACCGACAGAAAATTCAATATTTCCAAGCATTGTTTTGAGAATTCCTTTTCCCGCGTGTACGAAAAGCAACTCGTCACATTCTGCGTTTTTATAGAAATAGTCTGGTGATTTTCTTGGTTTGGCCAGACCCATTTTCAAATCGTTGTTTAGCATCAAAACCTTTCGGCTTTCCAAAAAGTCATCTTCAGCGGTCACTTTTGCGCCTTTTATCATTCTTGGCGTGACGTTTTTCTCGACCGCAATTTTCGGTGTCACGTCTTTTGCTTCGCCTATGGATTTGATTTGAGTCGGGCGATGCGTGTGATACAACAACGACGCAATGCCGTGAAAACCTTCTGTTCCAAAGAGTTGCTCGTAATAGAATTGGTCGTCTTCGGATTTGAAAACGGTGTGTCTTTTTGGTGGAATCTTACCTGACTGAACGTATCTCATTTTGTTGAATTTGGCTTTTCTCAAATGTAATATTTTTTTCTGATACTTTTTTTGAACGCAAAGCGCACAAAGATTTTTTTGAAATAATTGAAAATATTTTAAGGTTCGCAAAGGCGCTTCGGTCAGCTAAGATGTATAAAAGTATGTTTGTCGTTCTGTAGGAAACCTAACGAAGTGGTTCGACTAAGTCAATCTCAACAGTCTAGATTCCTATGGAATGACAAAATTGGGTTTTTATGCTGATTTTTGATTTGTACTAAAAACTGCAGCCCGACTTGAGTGAAAATCCTTTTTTGTTGCTGGAAAAGCTAGGCAAAAAAGATTGGGAACGGAAGGCGGATAAAGCTGCCCAAATAAAAAAATACAACATCAAATTTTCTTGATTCTTCACTCTTGATTCCTGTATCTTTTCCTATCTTTGAGATTATTAAAATTTTTACAAATGAATGATTCATTAATGGTTTCTCAGATTTCAGAAATCGAAAGAGCAGAATTTTACAGAAAAACGTATATGCACGTCGGAGTTGCGATTTTGGCGTTCGGAGTTGTGGAATATTTTCTATTGAAAACCATTCCTTTAGAAGTTATTCTTTCTATGGTTTCGGGGAAATATACTTGGCTGATGATTATCGGTGTATTTTGGCTAGCCTCTATGTTATCTACAAAATTATCCTTTGCATTGTCCAAAACCACACAATATTTTGGTTTGGGATTATATGTTTTGATTCAAGCCGTGATTTTCTTACCAATGTTGGGAATTGCATCTACTTATGCTCCGGAAGTCATTACACAAGCCGGAATCGTAACTGCATCTCTGTTTGCAGGATTAACAGCGGCGGTTTTTCTTACCAACAAAGATTTTTCCTTCCTTAGAAATGTGATTGTGATTGGCGGATTTGCATCTTTAGGTGTTATTGTGGCTGGTTCAATTTTCGGATGGAATCTTGGACTTGGTTTTTCTTTGATAATGGTTGCTTTGGCGAGTGCAAGCATTTTGTATGAAACTTACAACATTAAAAATATTTATACTAAAAATCAATACGTTGGTGCTTCTTTGCAATTATTTTCATCGATAATGCTTTTGTTCTGGTATATTTTGAGAATTTTTCTTGACAGAAGAAGTTAATATTTACAGGTCTTCGAGAGCTTCAGACTGACAATCTAAGAAGTTTTAGTGAGGCTCAGACTTATATTTTATAAAATTAAACTCATCATTTTTTGGTGGGTTTTTTTGTTTCCAAGAATTAAAATGAAAGTAAATTTTTTATTTCTAATAAAAATGTTAGCTTTGTCTAACATTTTTGTTTTATGAAATTAATTATTACCCTATTTATTTTTCTTTGTGTTTTTATTAATGCTCAAATAGATTCTGCAAATGTTTCTAAACCTGATACTGTTGACAATTCTAAAAGCATTGATCAAGTCACCATCAATCACTTTTCCGTAAAGAAATTGAATAGTCCGATTTCAACCGATGTTTATTCGCAGCAATTTTTCAGGAAAAATCCGACTGCTAATATGTTTGAAGCGATTGCGATGGTCAACGGCGTAAAACCTCAGCTGAATTGTGCGGTTTGTAATACGGGCGACATTCACATCAACGGTCTGGAAGGCGCTTACACGATGATTTTGATTGACGGAATGCCGATTGTAAGCTCACTTTCCACAGTTTACGGACTTAGTGGAATTCCGAATAGTTTGATTGACAGAATCGAGGTGACAAAAGGTCCTGCTTCGTCTATTTACGGTTCGGAAGCAATGGGTGGCGTCATTAATATCATTACAAAAAATGCATTGCAGGCACCGAATTTCGCAACCGATGTTATGACTGGAAATCAAGGTGAGATCAATCTTGATATTGCGAAAAAAGTATTTGAGAACAAGAATTTCTCAAGCTTGCTGAGTCTTAATTATTTCTATTTCGGAAACAGAATTGACCAGAATAAAGATAATTTCACCGATACACCTTTGCAAAACCGAATCTCAGTTTTCAACAAATGGAATTTCAAAAGAAAAGAAAACCGACAGGCGAGTTTTGCTCTCAGGTATTTTTATGAAGATAGATTTGGTGGTGAAACGCAGTGGCAAAAGCAAAACCGAGGTTCTGATGACGTTTACGGCGAAAGCATTTACACCAACCGTTTTGAATTTTTTGGAATTTATCAATTGCCTTTGAAGGAGAAATTCTTGCTTCAATATTCTTACAATTACCATCATCAAGATTCGTTTTACGGAAATACTTCTTACTTAGCGACTCAGAAAGTCTTGTTTCTGCAAATGAATTGGGAAAAGCAATTGGGAAAACATCTTTTGAAAAGTGGAACCACTATAAAATCGACTTTTTATGATGACAACACAGCAGGAACATCAAATTTGGTTGGAGAAAATCAGCCAATGAAATCACCGATTTACGGTTTGTATTTGGAAGACGAATGGGAGATCAATAATAAAAACACATTGCTTTTGGGTTACCGATATGATTATCACAAGATTCACAAATCTGTGCATTCGCCGAGAGTCGCTTGGAAATTCGAGCCGAATCCTTACCATACTTTGAGGTTGAGTTTTGGAACAGGTTTTCGTGTTGTGAATCTTTTCACAGAAGACCACGCAGCGTTGACTGGTTCTCGGGAAGTTGTTATAGCAAATGATTTGAAGCCAGAAAAATCTTTGAATACAAATCTCGGTTACCTGATGAAAATTCCAATCAAAGATTATTTCATTAATGTTGATATGAACGGATTTTACTCTTATTTCAATAATAAAATTGTGGGCGATTTTGATTCGGAGCCGGATAAAATTATTTATGATAATTTGGCGGGGCATGCGATTGCCAGAGGGATTTCTGCGGACGTTAGCACCAATTGGAGTTTACCGATTCAGTTGATGTTTGGAGTTACCTATATGGATGTTTATCAGGAAAACGAAGGTGACAGAATCCAGCAATTGCACGCACCGAAATGGAGCGGAACTTACAATTTGAGTTATCAATTTGCTAATAAATTTTCGATGGATTTGACCGGGCAATTTTACGGACCAATGCGTTTACCAACTGTTCCAGATGATTTCCGACCAGAGTATTCGCCTTGGTTTACGTTGATGAATATTCAGTTGACTAAGAAATTCGATAATGGTTTTGAGATTTATGGAGGCGTACGAAACCTGTTAAACTTTACGCCGAAAAATCCGATTCTGCGTCCGTTTGACCCGTTTGATAACAATGTGGATGATATTGCGAGCAATCCTTATGGTTATACTTTTGACACAACTTATGGCTATGCGCCGATGCAGGGAATTCGGACGTTTTTGGGGATTAGATACCTAATTAGATAGATGTTAGAAATTAGATTTTAGAAGTTAGATTAATGAAAATATTGACTTTCATATTATTAAAGATTTTCGGAATTTTTAATTCCCAGGAAATGAAGCATTATGGTTTTGAAAGTTTACCGGAAAAGTTGGACAAACCAATTTTGATTTTTATGAAAACCGATTGGTGTTCGATTTGTAAAATTCAGAAATATCAGATGGAGAAAGATTTGGAGTTGAAAGATCTGATGGATGAGAAAATTTATTTTATCACTTTCAATCCTGAAAAATATAAGGAATCGATTACTTTTTTTGGTAAAAATTACAATTATATTTCGAACGGAAATTCTGGGATTCACGAATTGGCGGTTGAGCTTTCATCAAACAAAACACCAGTTTACCCGAGTTGGATTTTAATTAATGATGGGAAAGTTCTGTTTCGAAATGAGGGATGGGTTGATAATGGTATTTTAAAGTCATTGATAAACACTTCGGCTTCGCTTAGCGTGACATCAAACAAAAAACCTTCTGAAAATTAATTCAAAAGGTTGATAATTTATATTTAATTAAATCTTATTTCGTCAAATCCAAACCTCCGAAATTACCGGAACTCATCATCACAAAGGCACCTTTTGATTTATCCAAAGTTTCCCAATAAGCGTGAAGTTTTTCTGCATTGGTAAAAACTTTCAGGTTTTCATTTTTGAATTTTTCTTTAATCAAATTCGGAGAAATCGGGTCCATTCTTTTAATTTTCAAAGCGTCTTCTGAATAGAAAACTACCGCATTATCCAAACCGTCCATCGCGTGGTCGTATTGCTCAAGGAAAACCGGATTCAGACTTGAGTAAGTATGCAATTCTAAAAATCCAAACGTTTCGGTCTTTGAAAATTGTTCTGCAAATGCAGAAACAGTCGCTTTCACTTTGCTTGGTGCGTGTGCAAAATCTTTGTAAAGTAAACCGCCATCTGCTCGTTTAACAATTTCCAGACGTTTGGAAGCGCCTTTGAAGCTCATGATCGCTTCATAAAATTCCTCTTCCATAATGCCCAATTGAGAACAGATGAATCTTGCGCCTTCCATATTCAGCAAATTGTGCTTTCCGAAAACTGATAATGGAATATCGCCCATATCGGTTTTTAGATGGACGATGCCGTTTTCTATTTTGTATGCTGGCGTTTTGTACGGGATTTTTCTGAAATAATTTTCAGCCGATTCAACTACTTTCACCACTTCCTCATCTTCTTCGTTGTAAACCAAAACACCGCCAGGCGTGATGCTCGCAACAAATTTTCTGAATTGGTCGATGTAATCATCAAAGGTTTTAAAAACATTGATGTGGTCCCAAGCAATTCCGGAAACCAATGCAATATTGGGCTGGTAGAGCAAAAATTTAGAACGCAAATCAATTGGGGAGGACAGATATTCGTCGCCTTCCAGAATCATAAAGTCATTGTCATCCGTGATTTTCACCATACAATCGAAGCCTTCCAATTGTGCGCCGACCATATAGTCAATATCTTTCTGATGAAAATTGAGAACGTGAAGAATCATCGATGTAATCGTAGTTTTCCCGTGGGAACCACCAATGACAACTCTGGTTTTTTCTTTGGATTGTTCGTACAGAAATTCTGGATAAGAATAAATCTTCAAACCTAATTCTTTTGCTTTTGCCAGCTCAGGATTGTCGGCGTGCGCGTGCATTCCGAGGATTACGGCATCAATATCCGACGTCAGTTTTTCGGGAAACCAACCCAATTCCTCGGGTAGAATTCCTTTTTTGTCCAAACGGGATTTTGAAGGTTCGAAAATAGCATCGTCCGAGCCTGTGACCTGATAGCCTTTATCTTTGAGCGCAATGGCAAGATTGTGCATCGCAGAACCGCCAATAGCAATGAAATGGGTTTTCAATTCTGAATAATTTTAGACAAAAGTAAGGAAAGATGTGAGAAGTTAGAAGCCCGAACTTAGATTTTTGCTTCCATTAATTTTAGGCACAAAAAAACCTGAATCGTTTTTGCAAATCAGGTTTTTATTTTTTTAAGCTACAATCTCTTTTTGTATAAGATTGTGCTCGACTTTCAATTCCTCGCCTGTCAGCGTGAAATAGATGTTTTGTAATTGGTGTAGATGTGTGCATTTGATGTAATTTCCAAAGAACAAGAATCCTTCAAGAATCTTGTTTGAACTAAGGTCAAAATCATATCTGCAAAAATTCGGAAGGTCAAATCTCACTCTAGTGGACGAACGATACACTTCCTTGAATCCCAGTCTTGAAAACCATTCTGCTGTTAACGCAATCGGTTTTAACTTTCTTTGATCTACCGCGGTGTATGGGTCGATCTTTACAAAAAGACCATTGTTTTTGTTTTCCATCCCGATTACTGGTACGATCTCATCTTCATAGATGACCAAATTGTTGAGTCTAAGTTCTGTGGCTTCCATATGCGAAATGTTTGTGATTATATATAGGTGAAGTGTACTAAACAAAATCGTTGCCAAAAAAGCTAAACACTTTGCCTTTGCCACTAAAAAAGCAAACTTTAACAATTGAACAGAAAAAAGGAAATTATCAAAAATGAAATTAAATCAAAGTTTTTTATGCATAGCATGATTTGGGTTTCGCCAACTTCGGTCTCTGGATTGACATTAATTTACCTTCTTTGTGAATAATTTAGAATTTGGTTTTATTATAAGAGTGACAAAGTGCAATTAAAAAATCGATGGTATATTCTTTGAACAGTATTATTTACAAAATCAAAAATATTATGGAAAATGCTCTTCAACATAACCTAAAAAATAAAAATGTTGTAATCACAGGTGCTTCAAGTGGTGTTGGCCGAGCCGCTGCGGAAGCTTTCGCTTTGGAAGGATGTAATCTTATTCTAGCGGCTAGAGGGAAGGAGGCATTGGAAGAAACAGCCGAATTCTGCCGTGAAATAGGAGCTTTTGCATACGCTATCCCAACTGATGTTTCGGATGCCTCACAAATTGAAAGCCTTGCTCAAAAGGCCGTGGATATAGCCGGAACGATAGATGTTTGGGTAAATAATGCTGGTGTAATGGCAACGGGAAAATACGAAGATACACCAATTGAAGTAATTGATCAGGTTATTAAGACCAATCTTTTGGGCTATTTGCATGGTGCCAGAAGTGTTCTGCCAATTTTCAGAAAACAAGAATATGGTATTTTGATCAATAATATTTCGATTGGTGGATGGATGCCTGCTCCATTCGGAACGGTTTATTCCGCATCTAAATATGGTATCCGTGGCATGACAGAATGTTTGCAAGGTGAGGTTTCAGACGCTCCAAACATTCACGTTTGCGGATTATATCCTAGCATACAAAGGTCAACCGGAAACATGCATTCTGCGAAATATTCCGGTCTTGATTTTAAAATCCCGCCAACGGCAGCTGATCCAAAAGAATTGGCGGCAGCAATGGTAGAAATGGCAAGAAACCCAAAGAAAGCGCTTTATCCAGATTGGTCTTCTAGAATTTTCAAATCTCTGTATGGACTTTTTCCAAAGACCATCATCAACACAACTTCTGCCGCACTACGGGTCATGATGAAAGAAGACCATGGAACCGATACGGACGGGAATGTTTTAATACCTTCTAGAAATCCAATGCAAATTTACGGAGAAACAATTTTGCCCGTGCCTTCAAAATTGACAAAAACTGCAATATTGGCTGGCCTGGCAGGTGCCGGACTCATGTATTTTCTTACTTCCAGGATGAGAAATTCTGATTGAGAGATCTTTGGCAGAATAATTGCAGATTAGAAATACCACTCACTTTTATATATATAGTTTTTTAAGAATAAGTAGGGGGATGCTTTGTTGGTCTCCCTACTTTTTTGTGAAATAACATACTACAATATCCAACCAACTTGATTATTTGGTAATATTTAAGATAAACGTTCTTGCGACAACTAAAAAATTATCTTTCTTATTTGACCATAAAATTTATTCGACATATGAGATAATAGTTCTTCAACGGTTCAAATAATAGTGCTCCAGGTTGGTTTTTAAATCAATTTCCCGCAAACGGACTTCCAAAAATACCAACTGCCAACTCTGCCCAAATCAAAAACAATACGGCAAGAATCCCAAAAACTAAAATCAATCTTGACTTGAATGTTTTTACTTTTTTCAAAACTAAATCTACTGCAAAAACGGTTGCGAAAAGTAATACGCCCATAACCAAAAAGTCAGAAACAGTCCAATTGACTTCTTTTGTGAATTGCATTGCAATCAGCGGAATAGATAAAACTGCTGCAGCTGTGGAATAGATAAATGCTGAGGTTTGTTTTTGTGTTATCATCATTTTAATTTAATTAAACATAAAGAACTTTGAATTGCAAAGTAAAATCATTTTGTCGAATTGTCAAAATATTATTGTGATTTTTATCATTTTGTCTGATAAATAGGGAGTTGAATGATAATGCTCATTTATTTTCATTAATTTAAGATTTAACTTTGTCAAAAATTAAAAGCAATGATTAATTACGTTAGCCCAGAAGAAGCGGTTTCAATCATAAAAAGTGGTGACAGGATTTTCGGACACGGAAGTGCTTGTACGCCTAATTTTTTATATGATGAATTAGCCCGACAATCTTCCCGATTGAAAGATGTGGAGATGGTTTCCATCACGCAGCAAGGAAATGTTGAGATTGCGAAACAACAATATAAAGACAGTTTTTACATCAATTCATTATTTACTTCTACACCAGTTCGTGAAGCTGTGAATGGGGAAAACGGCGATTATGTTCCTATCTTTCTCAGCGAAATTCCAATTCTTTTCAAAAACGGAATTCTGCCAATTGATGTTGCTTTGATAACCGTTTCTCCTCCGGATGATCACGGTTATTGTACACTTGGAACTTCTGTAGATGTTGCGAGAAGTGCGATTGATACTGCGAAAACAATCATCGCTATCGTAAATCCGAAAATGCCCAGAACGCACGGAGACGGAATGATTCATATCAACAGAATCGCAAAATTGGTCTGGAGCGAGGAAGAACTTTTGACCATCGATTATGGTTCCAAAGTAGGCGCTGAGGAAATGCTTATTGGCAAACACGTTGCAGAATTAATTGATGACAAAGCAACACTTCAAATGGGCATCGGGACAATTCCTGATGCGGTTTTGAAATGTCTTGGAAATCATAAGGATTTGGGTATCCATACAGAAATGTTAAGCGATGGTGTAATCGATTTGATAAAAAATGATATAGTCAATAATAAATACAAAGGCACGCATACCAACAGAACCATTACAAGTTTCTGTTTCGGAACAAGAAGATTGTATGATTTTGTAGATGATAATCCATCTATTGCATTTATGGACGTTCAGCACGTTAATTTCCCGATTAATATTATGAAAAATAAAAAAGTTCATGCTATTAATTCAGCTATCGAAATTGATTTGACGGGTCAGGTTTGTGCAGATTCTATTGGGACTTATCAGTTCAGCGGGATTGGGGGACAAATGGATTTTATGCGAGGAGCAGCGTTGAGCGAAGGTGGAAAACCAATTATGGCATTGTCTTCTAGAACCAAGAAGGGTGTTCCGAGAATTGTTCCTTTCCTTAAACAAGGTGCTGGTGTTGTAACAACCAGAGGTCATATTCATTATGTTGTTACCGAGTTTGGGACGGCTTATCTCTATGGGAAAAACCTGCGTCAAAGAGCAAAGGCTTTGATTGATATTTCTCATCCTGATGACAGAGAGATGTTGGATAGAGCAGCTTATGAGAGATTCAAATAATTAATATTCGAACCATATCAAAACTGATTTATGGAAAGGCTTTTTACGTATATTTGATAGATAAAAAAGGCTTTTGAAATCAATTTATAATCTAATAAAAGAAGATATTCGGCAGCATCCCCAGATAAAAGATTCTATTTTGGGAAATGCAAATCCGTGGAAAAGAAGTCATTATATTATCCTTTCAGAGGTAATAAAAGATGAGCTTTCTAAAAAAGATGAGCTTCGGAATGAGCGGAAATTTGAGTTGGGAACAAGTATTTCGCATATCACATTGCAAAGATTCTTTGAAAGTGAGTATGATTATAAAACCCACAATGACCTTCGTTTTTTGAAAACTCTGGACAAGATTTGTATTTTTTTGGGTTTCAAAGACCTAAGTTTATATGTAAGCAATGTCAAGAAGAAAGATTTGTATAATGAATCTTTCTTCAGCAAAGAGCTCATGACGAATATTGTATACAGATATTGCCACACCAATTTTGATTTTTTCAAAATTTTTCCAGAGTTGAAACTGGATATATTCGATGAACTTATTTTTCCGGAATCTCCATTTATAGAGAGGATCAGGAATTACAGTTCCAAATTATGTGAGAAGCAACTGAAACTTTTTACAAATAACAACCGTTCTAATTTTGAGATTTTTGACATTGCTTCTATATCAGAAGATTCAGAAAAGATTGTCGTAAAAACCCAAGAGTTTTGGAATTTAGTATTTATTGTCGAAGAAACTGGGGAAGAATATGTGGTAAATGAACTTAATACACAAATTTATTTTATTAAAAATATCAATAATCAGTGGAAAATCTGGGATAATTACAACCCTAACTCAGGATTATTGAATAATGTGATAGACAAAAAGCCGTAGTAGATACGGCTTTTTTTCGTTATTTGTGTTTTAGAATTGGTACAATTCTTTGGCAAAAGTAACGATAGAAAATCATCCGCAATAAACTTAAGTGTACTTAAAAATACATATTGTTTTATTTATATGTAAAAAATACTTTTATTAAGTATAAGTTGACATAAGTTAATTTTTTTTGATTTAAATTTAATTTTTGTCATGATTTTAAGGGATAGTGTTAATTATGAATTGTGCAATCGGTTACAATTTATTATTGTCTCATTTTTTTTAGTTTAATACAAAAAATTCTTTGTCTAAACAGTGGTTTTGTTTAAAACAGGAATAAAACTAACAATCGTTAGTTAGTTTCTGAAAAATTCTTATCTTGGCATCAACAGATATAAAAGTAAAAAGTAAAATGTCAACACTCACTTTTGCCGAGAAAATCGCACAAGCGGAAAATTTTCTCCCAATCAACGGAACAGATTATTTAGAATTTTATGTGGGAAATGCCAAGCAGGCAGCACATTTCTACAAAACCGCTTTCGGTTTTCAGTCACTGGCGTATGCAGGTCCGGAAACTGGTGTACGCGACC
>Ga0302347_1001621_pt1 | contig 26366 bp, 26 predicted proteins | sample PhyWR1_FD_202178 | JGI IMG/M metagenome (GOLD analysis project Ga0302347, IMG submission 202178) | Leaf surface microbial communities from wheat plants in UC Gill Tract Community Farm, Albany, California, United States - DLSL W.R1 (v2)... | ecosystem: Host-associated > Plants > Phyllosphere >...
CAGTTTGACGTAACCCGCGAGCGGATCCGTCAGATCGAAGCCAAGGCGCTGCGCAAGTTGCGCCACCCGACGCGAAGCGAGCATCTGCGCTCCTTCCTCGACGAGTGACACCAGAACCCCCGGCCCAGGCCGGGGGTTTTGTTTTGTATAGATAAAATCCCTCGCAACGCCCCTCCCCCGCAATGCCCGTCTACACTCGAACCATTCCCCGTGCCATAACGAGACCGTTATGCCCAGATTGCCGACTGTGTTACTGCTGTCGCTGCTGACCTGGACCGCAACGGCTGGCGCGTTGACTCTCAGCGATGATGAGCGTGGCTGGCTGGCGGACCATCAGGAGTTGCGCCTGGGGGTGGACGCGTCGTGGCCACCCTTTGAATACCGTGACGACGAGGGCCGCTACCAAGGCTTGGCGGCCGACTACGTGCGCCTGATCCAGGACCGCCTTGGCGTGCGCGTCAAGCTGATCGAGCCGCAGAACTGGAGCGCCGTACTCGAGCAGGCGCGGAACAACCAGCTCGACCTGCTGCCCGGCGTCATGTCCACGCCGGAGCGCCAGGGCTACATGGCGTTCACGCGCCCTTACCTCGACTTCCCCATCGTTATCCTGGCTCATGAAGGCGGCGCCAAACCGCGCAACCTGAAGGACCTCTACGGCTTGAAGATTGCCGTGGTCGAAAACTACGCCCCCCATGAACTGCTGCGCACTCATCATCCCGACCTTAACCTGGTGGCCATGCCGAATGTGAGCTCGACGCTGCAAGCCCTGGCCACGGATGAAGTCGATGCGGTGGTCGGCGATCTGGCCTCGAGCGTGTGGAGCCTGCGCCAACTCAAGCTCGACGGCTTGTACGTCAGCGGCGAAACCCCCTACCGCTATCAACTGGCGATGGGTGTACCGCGCGACAATAAAATGCTGGTGGGCATCCTCGACAAGGTATTGGCCGACCTGAGCCCACAGGAAACCGACGCGATCCAGCAACACTGGGTCGGCAGCTTTACCGACCACCGCACCTTCTGGACAGACCTGCTGATGTACGGCCTGCCCGCGGTGCTCTTGCTGAGCACCGTACTGGCCGTAGTGATTCGGATCAATCGCCGGCTCAGCTCGGAAATCTCCCGCCGCGTCGCCCTGGAACAGGAACTGCGCAGCAGCGAATACCACTATCGCGGCCTGGTGGAGAGCCTGTCCGCCATCGCCTGGGAAGCCAGTGTCAGTGATTTCACCTACAGCTACGTGTCGCCACATGCCGAGGAATTACTCGGCTATCCCCGCGCGCACTGGCTGATTCCAGGCTTCTGGCGCAACATCATTCACCCCGCCGACCTGACCCGCACCGAAGCCTATTGCTACCGCGAGACCCGCGCCAACCGTGATCACAGCATCGATTACCGCGTGATCACCGCCGATGGCCGCTGCCTGTGGGTGCGTGACATCGTCAGCCTCATCGAGCACGGGCATGAGCCGGTACTGCGCGGCTTGATGATCGATATCAGCGAGGCCAAGCGTACTGAAGAAGCCTTGCAGCTGTCCGAGCAGAAATTCGCCTCTGTGTTCCAGCAATGCCCGGACATGCTGGTGATCGCACGCCTGTCCGACGGCTGCCTGCTGGAGGTGAACAAAGCGTTCGAGGACCAGATTGGCTTGAAGGCCGAAGAGGTGGTGGGCAAGACCGCTACCGAACTCAACATCTGGGGCATTGAAGGCGTGGGTCCCGACCTGCTGCAACGGGTGCAGACCACCAGCATCCGCAACCTGGAAATGCCGTTTCTGCGCAGTAACGGCCAGGCGTTCACCGGGTTGATTTCCGCCGAGCCGTTTCAACTCGATACCACGGAAGCCATCGTCGTGGTGGTGCGTGACATCACCCAGCTCAAGGCAACCCAACAGCAACTGCAAACCTCCGAAGAGAAATTCGCCAAGGCCTTCCACGCCTCCCCTGACGGCTTGTTGCTGAGCCGACAGCGCGATGGCCTGTTGATTGAAGTGAACGATGGCTTCAGTCGGATCACCGGCTTCAACAGCGCGGCATCCCTCGACCAATCGACACTGGAGATGGGCATCTGGGTCGACCTCAATGAACGCAAACACATGCTGGAACTGATGCAGCGCGATGGTTTTGTGCGCGACTTCGTCTGCCATATACGCCGCAGTGATGGCCAGATCCGTCTGTGCGAACTGTCCAGCCGTCCACTGCCGATCGGCGACGACGACTGTATGCTGACCATCGCGCGGGACATCACCGAGCGCCAGCTGATGCAGGAGAAACTGCAACAGGCCGCGACCGTGTTCGAAAGCACGGCCGAAGGCGTATTGATTACCGACACCCGGCAGAACATCAGCGCGGTCAACCGTGCCTTCAGCGAGATCACCGGATACAGCGAGGCCGAAGCCCTCGGCCAGACCCCGCGCCTGCTTGCCTCCGGCCTGCATGACAGCGCCTTCTACGCCGCCATGTGGCACCAGTTGACCGCGCAAGGTCACTGGCAGGGCGAGATATCAAACCGGCGCAAGAACGGCGAGCTGTACCCCAGTTGGCTAACCATCAGCGCCGTGCGCAACCGCGACCAGTTGATCACGCACTTTGTCGCCGTGTTCGCCGACATCTCCAGCCTCAAGCTGGCCCAGGCTCGCCTCGACTACCAGGCACACCACGATCCATTGACCGGCCTGCCCAACCGCACGCTGTTCGAAAGCCGACTGCAAGCGGCCCTCAACGGGCACCAGGAAACCGGCAAGCAAGGCGCCGTGCTGTTTCTTGACCTCGACCGCTTCAAACACATCAATGACAGCCTCGGCCACCCGATCGGCGACCTGCTGCTCAAAGACATCGCCGTGCGCCTCAAGGAACAACTGCGTGACATCGACACCGTCGCGCGTTTGGGCGGCGATGAATTCATCATCCTGCTGCCCGGCCTGCAACACGCCAGCGACGCCCAGTACCTGGCCAATAAACTGCTGGCCTGCTTCACCCCGCCGTTCCAGGCGGGTGAGCACGAGTTCTTTATCAGCGCCAGCATCGGCACCAGCCTGTACCCCCAGGACGGCACCGACGTCGCCACCCTGGTCAAAAATGCCGACGCCGCGATGTACCGCTCTAAAGCCAAGGGGCGCAACCGGGTCGAAAGCTATACCCGCGACCTCACCGCCCAAGCCAACGAACGCGTGGCACTCGAACATGAACTGCGCCGCGCCATCGAGCGCAACGAACTGAGCCTGTATTACCAGCCAAAACTGAGCCTGGAAACCCAGGAACTGATCGGTGCCGAAGCGCTGATCCGCTGGCGCCACCCCACGTTCGGCGACGTGCCCCCCGAGCACTTCATTGCCTTGGCCGAAGAAAACGGCATGATCCTGCAGATTGGCGACTGGGTGCTGGAACACGCCTGCCGGCAACTGCACGCCTGGCAAGGCACCTTTGACGATTTCGGCCCACTGTCGGTCAACCTGGCCGGCGCCCAACTGCGCCATCCCGGCTTGCTGGGTCGCATCGAACAGCTACTGCGCGACTACCGGCTCGAACCAGGCCGCCTGCAACTGGAGATCACCGAAAACTTCATCATGAGCCAGGCCGAGGAAGCGCTCGAGGTCCTGCACCAACTCAAGGACCTGGGCGTACAACTGGCAATCGATGATTTCGGCACTGGCTACTCATCCCTCAGCTACCTCAAGCGCCTGCCGCTGGACTTCCTCAAGATCGACCAGTCCTTCGTCCGCGGCCTGCCCGACGACCCCCACGACGCCGCCATCGTGCGCGCCATCATTGCCCTGGGCCACAGCATGCAATTCACCATCATCGCCGAGGGTGTGGAAAACCCCGCACAGCAAGCCTTCCTGGCTGCCGAAGGCTGCGAACAGATGCAGGGCTACATTGTCAGCCTACCGTTACCACCGGAGCTTTTCGCCGCGACATTTCTTCGTATGCGCATTGAGGACTTTTCGGATAGCACAGCGAGGAAACCATCGTTATAATCCGCGACCTGTTACAGGGCCTATAGCTCAGTTGGTCAGAGCAGAGGACTCATAATCCTTTGGTCCACGGTTCAAGTCCGTGTGGGCCCACCAAACAAGAAAGCCGCGCATTGCGCGGCTTTCGCGTTTCTGGGTGGTTCTTCACAAATACAGTCCTATGGTCCAAAGGTACAAAATCGGTACAGTGCTGGTTCGCCAGTACACCTTTGGAGTCCTTTCAGATGGCAACATTAGTCAAAACTCCTTCCGGCACCTGGAAGGCTTTAATCCGCAAAACCGGCTGGCCAACAGTCGCCAAAACCTTCCGTACCAAGCGTGATGCGGAGGACTGGTCGCGACGTACCGAAGACGAAATGGTCAGAGGTGTGTATATCCAGCGCAGCGGCTCCGAGCGCATGACGCTGGAAACGGCCCTTAAGCGCTACCTCAACGACATTACCCCTACCAAGAAGCCCACCACCCAACGCGGAGAGATTTCAAAAGCCAAGAAGCTTACAGAGCATCTGGGCAAGTATTCGCTTGCGGCCCTCTCTGCTGAAATCATTGCTAATTACCGCGACAAGCGTCTAAACGAGAAAGGGCGCGCTGGAACCACCAGCAACAATACCGTGCGCCTGGAGCTTGCTTTGCTGAGCCACCTGTTCACCGTAGCTATCCAAGAGTGGGGCTTGGGCCTTACCTTCAACCCAGTCCTGAACATTCGGAAACCAAGCCCCGGAGAAGGCCGCAATCGTCGACTATCTGCCGATGAGGAAAGGCGGTTGATAACCGTAGTGAACAAACACAGCAATCCGATGCTGGGCTGGATCGTGGGCATCGCCTTGGAGACGGGCATGCGCTCCGCTGAGATCAGCACACTCCGCAAGCCTATGGTCGATCTAGAACGACGCATTGTGAAACTCGTCGATACAAAGAACGATGGCCAGCGAACGGTCCCCCTGAGCAGACGCGCTACAGAGCTGTTCAAGGCCGCTATGGCTAACCCAGCCAGGCCAAGCGATTGCCATCTGGTGTTCTTTGGCGAGCCAGGCAAGGACGGAAAACGTCGGCCTTATGCTTTTACCAAGATATGGGGACTGCTGGTTAAAGAGCTCAAGTTGTCAGACTTTAGATTTCACGACTTGAGGCATGAGGCAGTGAGCCGGTTAGTTGAGGGCGGCTTATCCGACCAAGAAGTATCTGCAATAAGCGGACATAAATCCATGCAAATGCTAAAGCGATACACGCACCTCCGATCCGAAGACCTAGTAAAGAAAATCGATAAAATTAAAAAACGCCCAACGCTAAAAGTTTAGCTAAACCAATTCTAAACACAGCTCATCGCAAGCCTAAATTTCGATATATCGAACACAAGCATCGATAATTTTAGCGGCTAAAATCTACAGCCAACCGGAAACTTACAAAAACACATCTAACTCTCCACTTAAAAAACAATAAAGCCGCAGCAAAACACAACCGATATATCGAAATACCAATTATTAACACTTTGAAATTAAAGAGATTTTATTTTTTATGCCAGCAACCAACTAAAACCTCTTCCAAGCTCTTCGAAACTTCTTTAGGATTATTTTAAACCTATGAACCTGGAACACTCTTATGAGCACCGAACAAGACATTAAAGACAAGTACCATGGAGCACCTCTGCTCTCCATTGAGCAGCTAGCCGAAATTCTGCTGAGAAGCAAAGATGGTTTGCGCCTTAGCCTTTGCGGAGACAATGAGGTCTCTCGCAAGTTTTTACCTTGCAAGTTAAAGATAGGAAGAAGGGTTTACTTCCGCACCTCGGAAGTAGCAAAAGCCTTAGACCAGGATTGATGTCATGGGCATCACGCTGAAAGTGGACAGGTCAAAGCCTGAAAAAGGCTACACCATAATTCCAAACCATATTCTTAAGGAAAAGAGCATCACGTTTAAAGCGAAAGGGATTTTGTCGCTATTGCTCTCGCTACCGCCCAACCCAAGGTATCTCAGCATCGAATTCCTGGCCAAGCATTGCAAAGACGGCATTACGGCTGTTCGCTCGGGAATAGATGAATTGAAGGCCGCTGGGTATCTAGATATCCAGCAAGCATACAACGCGCGTGGGCAGTATGACGGGGTTGAATGGAACCTGAGGGACACGCCCTGTGGATTTGAGAACCTGGCAAAGTCGAACGAAATACCGGATGTGGAAAACCCGAACTCGGATCAGCCGCCTTCGGGAAAGCATGGCCTTATAAATACATACAAAACAAAAAACTCAAAAAGCAAAAAAACTACTACTGCCACGATTCAGAAAAGCGACGAAGTCCTTGAGGACCTGAGGTTTTCGGCCACGATGCTCGCTGAGACACAGATTCAGGTCCGCAAGGCCCTGGAGCAGGTAGCACCGTGCGACCGCCAGAGAATGCTCGACGATTTTTGCGCTGCCGTCAGGTCTGGAGTCATAAATAAATCCCAACTCGGCTGGCTTCACGGGGTGATAAAACGCTACCGAAACGGCGAGTACAACTTTAAACCGCTGCCTCCAGTACTAGTTTCGACATCACACGCAGCCCGCTCACCGGATACCGTCTCACCCGCTCCATCTGTCGACACCTCAACTGTCAAGTCAGCAGAGCGGTCGAGTGTAGCGTTAGAAAGTTTGAAGAAATTAAAGAAATTAAAGAAACAGATCTGTAGGCCTAATTGACGACTTCACCACCGTGCGACACCGAAAGGTCCTTCAAATAAAGTTAATAATCTCGGGAGACAACGATGAAAACCCTAAGCCTTCGAATCGCAGAGCGGGTAATCAAAAGTGCCGCCCCTAGTAGCCCCTCTGCGCATCGAGCAGTGGTCGTAATACATAAACAGGAAATCCTAGAAGCTATTCAGAATGGTTACTCGCTGCTGAGTATCTGGACAACGCTACGGAACGAGGGTGTGGTCAACTTCGGCTATCAAGCATTTAGTCGCCATACACGAATAATCGTATTTCCTCTAGCGGACCATGCAGGCACAGACAATTAAACGTTGTGCCAGTAAACATAAGTTACTGCTGAGGCAAACAATGGTGGCGATTTCTGATGCGGGACCGACCAAGACCGTTGTTCCAGTGAACAATTTTTAATTATTCGCTTCCAGCACTGCCTTTTGTTGAGCTGAGCAACCTTAGCCAACCGAAAGAACAACGGAAATTTATGGGGCAAGATAGGTGAAGTTAGCCAACCGACAAGTCGGTTTGCCAATTTCACTCTCGCGTATTCGCGCCTGCGGCACTCAATGCTGTCTTGCTCTGCGAGGCGAGCCGCTACCGCGACGTTATGAACACCAGAAGGAGGTTAGAGAATGAGTTCTAACAGTCGGCAGGAATACACCCGAAAACACGGAAAGCATCTTCGGGTGCCGGTACTACCTGGAGAGGAACAAATAATTAAAGAGAACGCAGCGAATGTAAGTCTGACGGTTGCGGAATATCTAAGGCGACTAAGCCTCGGTTACGAGATCAAGAGCACGCTCGACTCTGAATACGTCCTGCAACTCGTAAAGGTAAACGCCGACCAAGGCAGACTTGGTGGATTACTGAAGCTGTGGCTAACCGATGACCCCAAGCTAGCCACCTGCGGCATTGCTTGGACGCCCGGTGTCGTGCGAGCTCTTCTAAAGCGAATAGAGGCCAACCAAGACGAAATGCTCCGGTTGGTTCAGGCACTGAAATTTTAGCGGCTAAAAAATCCGTACTTCACTTTTCCTTTTGGAGTCCACATGAGCACGCCAAGAACCATACGAAAAACCAGTTGGCTGATTGTTGCCCTGCCCTTCCACGTCGCCCTCGCTGGCATCCCGGTGATTGACGCTGCTAATACAAGTCAAGCGACCATCAGCGCTATCCAAAACGTCGCAGCGGTGACCAAGCAGATTGAGCAATACACGACCCAATTACAGCAGTATCAAAACATGCTGCAAAACACCGTGGCGCCTGCGGCCTACATCTGGAGCGAAGCGGACCAGACGATTTCCAAGCTGCTCGCAGCGCAGGACACACTCAGCTATTACAAAACGCAAGCAGGGAGCCTTGAACAATACCTTTCGCACTACCAGGACACAGCTCATTACGACGAAGCACCCTGCATAGGTGCGGATACTTGTACGACTCAAGACCAGGAGGCTATCGCCAATGCACAGAGCCAAGCCACCACAGCCCGTAAAAAGGCAAACGACGCCCTTTTAACCAGCGTCTCGAACCAACAGGGAACCCTGCAAGCAGATGCCGACACCCTTGCACGCCTCCAGCGTTCGGCGACCAATGCCACAGGCCAAATGCAGGCGATTCAATCGGCCAATCAGCTGGCCAGCGCTCAAACCAATCAGCTTCTACAAATTCGAAGCCTGCTAATCGCTCAGCAAAATGCTCTCGCCACCAGCGCACAGATTGAAGCTGATCGTGATGCTCAAAGGCTTGCGGCTAGTAACAAAGCGCTTGCGGGTCGCAATAGCAAAAGCAGCGACAAGGAGTGGTGAGGAAATGAGCCTACCTATTCGACTTATCTTCGGTATAGCCCTCGCAGTACTGCTCATGAGCGGCTGCGATGCACAGAACGACGCCAAGCCCGCCGAATGCCATGGCTCAGATGGGCAGTTACAGCGGAGCGGCCCCGCCGCAGATGCAGGCTGCGTCCTAGGGCATGGAAACACCCAAAGCACAGACAGGAAATGGTGACTCATGAAGAAGCTATCCGCCATCTACCTATTACTCATCACACTGGTATTCAGTCATACCGCTCAGGCAGCCAGCCTAGACAGCGGTAACATGCTCAACAAAATCCTCGATAGCTTTTCGACGGTTGCGGTCACTTGGCGATCCGAGATCACAGATAAAGCATCATGGCTGTTTTGGGGATTAGCATTAATCAGCATGGCTTGGACCTATGGTCTGATGGTACTCAGGAGCGCTGATATACAGGCTTTCTTTGCCGAGACCATCCGCTTCTTTGGTACGTTGGGATTCTTTTGGTGGCTACTCATTAATGGCCCAGCTATATCACTAGCCATCATCGATACCATGCGCGCCATCAGTGCGAACGCCTCTGGGCTAGGTAGCGGCTTGTCGCCATCGAGCATCATAGACATCGGTTTCAATATTCTCACGAAGGTCGGGGAATCCTCGTCGGTGATGTATCCGGTAGTTACAGCGCTGATGCTTGCCGCCGCTATCGTGGTGCTGGTGATACTGGCGCTGATCGCGGTCAATATGCTCCTGTTGCTCGTGTCGGCATGGTTGCTCGCTTACGCAGGTATCTTCCTCTTAGGATTTGGCGGCAGCCGCTGGACCTCGGATATCGCAATCAACTTCTATAAAACCGTGCTTGGCGTGGGCATCCAGCTTTTCACCATGACGTTTCTGATAGGCGTAGGTAAGTCATTCCTGGACCAGTACTACAAGGCGTTTGAGGTTGGAACGCCCGACCTGAATAGCCTCTGTGTACTGCTTGTGGCTTCCGTGATATTGCTCACGCTGGTCAACAAGCTCCCACCCATGCTGGCTGGCATCGTCGGTGCTGGCGGGCAAGCCTCAGGGATCGGCAGCTTCGGTGCTGGAGCCGCGCTGGGGGCAGCCACAATGGCGGCATCAGCAGTAGCGTCAGCAGGAAGCGCCGCACTGGCGGGAGCTAATGAGTTAGCAGGAGGCGCTTCGGCACTCAGCGCAGCTTTCAAATCGGCTCAGGCAAGTATGGAAAGCACTTCAAACGACAGCGGTAGCTTCATGGGGGACTCCGGCGACCAGCCGACGTCGAGCGGCGTAGGGTCTTCGGCTTTCTCACGAGCTATGGGTTCAGGCAGCGAGCAGGAATCGGGCTATGCATCGAGAGTGGCGATCGCCGGAAGGCTGGCGGCTCAAGCAGGATCGGTTATTGCCGATCATGTGGGTCACAGCCTGAGCAGCCAGGCAAGTGCCGCGATAGCAGGCACTGCGGGGGGAAGGCTAGCAACGGCAATTGATGAAAGCAGCAAAAAGTCGCAAGCTGGCGACAACCCTTTGTTTGAGGGTGATAGTTTGAGCGCTCGCTCTGATGAAATTTCGGACTTCGTTAACAAAAGCCCACCGCGGGATTAGGCTTTACTGGCACCGTCGCAGTTTGACTGCGGCGGTCTTTCCCACCACAGGTACATGAGCAGAAGAATGAAGCCCACCTCTCCAGTAGAACCGCACTTCATTGACGAACAGGACGATGTCACCCTTTCCTTACCCGCATTCGTGACACGCACGACGCGTCAATCAATTTTGCAGGCAAACGGGGTAAAGACTTTGACGGAGCTTGGAACACGTAGACCCACACCAGCAACGGATGAACCTACGTCTTTTGAGACTCATAGGCCCGAGTAGCGACTATCTGAATCCAAATCCTAACTGCACAGCGACACGGTGAAGACGCTGGAGCACCTCTTTGTAATGCTCCGGCGATTGAGAGACGAACCGACTCCTTATACCTCCTCTGCCTCATTCCCGGGTTCGTAGTCATAGTCAGCCAGCTCGGCTGATACCTCACCTCTTTTGAGTTCGCCCAGTCCTGTCGTGCCGACCATCAAGGCGCTTTTGATCTCGATGTTGAATTCTATATCACGACCCGAAACATCATATTCCCTCCGATGACTACCGCTCGCAGAGCCAGAGAAGGTTACGCTAAGTCCATTTTCGAACGTAATGTCTTCCAAATCACCGATTTCAACCTCATCATAAATGGTGTCTGACTCAGCAATCGGACCGGATAGCTCATCGCTGTCTAGTAGCTCATATCTCATGTTCTCGCATGCTTCCCTGCAGACCTCTTCGATCTCATCTTTCGATAGCAACCTAAAGTCAAAATTCTCAAATATCGAAATTACATGATCGAATAATATTTCGGCGTCTAGGTTCTCGTTCCTTTCTCCTTCATCCTGAACGATTGTTTCTAGAGCTAGTGCGAATTCCTCACGGTCATAATAAATGTATGACACTTGAGCAAGGGTTTTGTTGTTGAAGGTATCGTCATCTACCAGTGTTTGAAAGCTCTTGTAGCCGAAAATCATCGCTACAATTTCAGCGAGGCCATTCAAAGATAAGTAAATCCCGTCATCCTTAAGGCTCTCTTCGACCGTCTGCATCAAGGCATAAGCTGCTGGAAAGCGATTTGATGCCAGAGCTGCTTTTAGCTGCGCACTTGCAAGACTAAAGCGCTCTTTTTCCAGCTCCGCATTCGCCTTCTTTTTCTCTTCTTCCAACTCAGCCTGATTAGCATGGCTTTTTGCTTCGGCTGCTGCGGCGATAGCAGCTTCAGCGGTGGCCTTGGCTTCTGCGGTCGCTGCGGCGGCTGCCTCGGCTTTCTCCCTGAGCCGGGTAGTCCTGTGTTTCCGTTGTTCGTTGACTTCTTTTCTCCGTTCAATGTCTAACTTGACATTCTCCGCTAAAAATTCTTTTTCGGGATCTGCCAGTAGCCGCTGTTTATTTAATGCTTCCTGCCGCTGAACCTTACTGATTTCTATCGCTACCGCTTGTTCGTGCAAGCGTTCATTAGCGTATCTCAGTATGGATTTCAAAAACCACGATACCCAAGGAAAGGCGAATATGAATAGAGCGGTCATGAGCAGAGGAATTGTTACGAGCGAATTGAATTCGAATATTTTCAATTCGTGGTAATGCTTGCTAGTCGCAGCTATACGATCTGTGGCTGTCCCTTCTCCCCAGACCAGCAGCGCCAAGCTGTCCCAGTTGCAGACTAACCATGACCCGATAAAAGCGCCGATGAATGGATCTTCAATCTTGGTTCTGGTGCTTCCAGAAATAGCCTCTAATATATCGTCAATGAATTTCACTATGGTTTACCAAATGTCTAAAAATCTATTCTGAGTGAAATCTGAAATTGCTCTGAGCACGTTCAGAACCAAATTTGAAAGCGTTCACAATAGCTCAGGAACCATCGCTATCACGATGTGCTTGACTCGGTTTGGGGGTGAGCTGCGGCGCTCGAATTCCGAGGGTTCTTGATGAACATGGCTGTGCCGCCGTGGCGCATGTCGATCTCGAAAAGCTCAGAGGTTCTGATAAGGTCGCCTAGCGTCCGGTGCCCATAGTTCACTGCTGAGAACGAGCTGTTATTGCGTATGAATTCACCGACCTGGCTCAGATGCGACCACCCTGCATCGTCAGCGGTTTTTTCTGCTGCGGTCCTGAGCAGCCGCACGAGTGAGGTGTCGCTACGCAGCTCGTTGCGTGTGCGCTTCGTCGATTTGAGTGGCTCACCCTCTGCAGCTTTCTCCTGATCGTCGCTCATCAGGTTCTCGGTGTAGATAAACTGCGAGCAAGCATCCACGAACGGCTTTGGAGTCTTCTTCTCGCCGAAGCCATACACTGGCAACCCGCTTTCGAGAAGGCGCAGCACGAGCGGTGTGAAGTCGCTGTCGCTCGTCATGAGCGCAAAAGCATCGACGTTCTTGCTGTATAGCAAGTCCATTGCGTCAATGATCATCGCCGAGTCAGTGGCGTTCTTGCCCTTGGTGAAAGCAAACTGCTGCATGGGCCGGATGGCGTATGGATGAACCTTCTCGACCCACCCTGCGAGGTGTGGAGAACTCCAGTTGCCGTGGGCATGCCTAATGTTCACCATGCCGTATTTCGCAAGCTCGTCGAGCACACCGCCTATTGCGGCATGGCTTACGTTGTCACAGTCAATCAGCAGCGCTATCCGTTTCGACTCCACAGCTCATCCCTTACCAGTGTCTTTCGAGCCGTCACTATGTCATCAGGCCAGTATGAGCGGCAAGGTTGCTTGCTGCCTTAATCAGCCGCTGGGATGATGCCAGTCCTCATTCACTCTGCAGGGACTGCCAGTGACCTTTATCCGCTCCATCCTCAGTGGCTACGCCGCAATACTGCCATTGGTGGCCATAGGCGCTGATGGGCCAAAGAGCGCTCAGGATTTTCAAGCCTCGGACACATGGCATGAGGTATTCAAAGGCGCGAATGATCAGACCGTGTCTACGAAAGGGGCTATCCGCACTGACGCTGGCCGGTATGAGGTTTGGTTCAAGATCGACTCTCCGCTACCGCCCATATGCCGTGGCAATGCATTTGCTCGAAGCCCAGCGGATTCTGTCATCTGTGAAAGCGAAAAGCGTTCGAAGACTGAGAGCAGTGTTAGCTACTACGAGATCAACTGTGCGAGAGGCACGTCGAGGATCACTCAGTCGATTGATTACAATTTCGAGGGTGAGGTGATTACGCAGTCGGACAATGAGAGCGCGAAATGGACACGCCCGTATCCTGACTCGATTGGCGAGGGACTGAATAGGCTGTTCTGCGAGAAGCGTGACTAGGGCTTCATTCTGAATCTGCTCTGAATACGTTCGAAACGGGTTTCTGATTTCGTTCTGAGCTGATCCTCAACGTGTTCAAATTTCGGCAAGAGGTTGGCACCTGTTTGATGCAACGAAGGGGAAATATGGGAATCATCGGCAGGTTGAGAAGCATAGTCGGATTGGAAATTGAGGAAGCCTTTCGTCGGTGGTCTGCTGCTGAGCTTGCTGAAAAGAAAGCTTACCTCGAGAGCAAACGCCCTGATGCTTTCACGGTTGAGGACCATTACCTTTCTGCTGAGTGGGTGATTCAAAGATACCTGCCCGAAGGAGATGAGCCTACAAATGAGCAATGGTCAAAAAAAATCAAAGAGATAAGGCGAAAAATCGACATAAATATCGAAATGGCTGCGGCTGGAAAGTCACACCAAAAACAGCCTGACTCGTCAGATGAAGGCGATCCAGATTTTCAGCATGGGGCCACGGTGAATTCTCAATTTGCCTACGTCCGGACCGCCTAGTGCCACTACACCAGGTAGACCGTTCACCAGGCGGAAGATACGGGCTCCCCGAACTCAGCGATAGGCTGCCAAACCAATTCCAGACCGATCATGCAATGGGGACTTGTTTGCTGAGTCATTGAGGTCCTGATGATGGAACGCCAACCGGAGGAGCCTTGCGACTCGCCTCGACGACACACGAGGCTCTATCACCCACTTTGGCTGTTTTTGCTTTGCGCAAAACGCCAGAGCGATAATTTTCTTCAATGGCTTGTAACACGGCACCGCCCATCAGCCTGAGGGAGATTTCACGGCCGATGGAGTCAATTAGTGATTGACGCATTTCTGATCCCCCTCTTGAGAGAGGGACCGTCTCCGGCCATGAACTAACGATGCAGCTCGTCGAAAGGCAGATTAGCGCGGGCGCTCTCGAGAAACCCATCCTCATCTTCAAACTTTTCACACACGTACTCACCTTCACGATTTCGATAGCCTACAGCAAGATCTGTCAGATGCTCTCGGTGGATCATGTATGCCGCTGTGGCCCTGGCCTGGCTGGCGTACTCCGAGCCTTGAAAAACAGCCCTCAACCCTCCCATAGCCAAATCACTGATTTCGTTTTGCTCTCGCAAGAAACCAATGAAAAGCTGCTGCCGGTCGGCCAGCTCCGCTTTGACGCCGCGTGGCCGACCGTCCTCGTGCTCGATCCCAAAGATAAAGGCAGCACCGTTGGACTCAACGAACACCACATCTCGGAACACCTGGCAGTCTCTGCCTGGAGCACACGCCTTGATATCGGCTATCCATAGCTCGTCGGAACTGTTGTCTGTGAATTTCATCACTAGACGCGGAACAGAAGCTGCAAAAATTGTGGCAGCCAATCTGGCATCACTCATCGAGAGTATCTCCCAATCAGACTCAATTGCGGACGGTAGAAATCGACCAAGATCAGCCATCGCACCTATCTAATAAACCAAGAACGACTCAGGGTATGGGGCACGGACTGTGCCTCAAGCAAGTCACCGTTTACCTGGCATCGAATGCATTCAAGGCATGCAAGAGCCAGTGCAAACCATATGTTGCGCCCCCCACCCGAAAATTTTCTATCCTGCTCTAGCGGGGAGTCATCGCGCTCGTTGTAGATGACACTCAGGGTCGTGGGAATCACCTCAAGCCGTAGACACACGGTACTGGACAGCAATAGTATAGTGCCATCATGCAGGTGGACCAGCTACGGTCCAGCTGATGCGGAATTTTGGGAAGGCTCAGAAATGGATTTCACGCCCTTTATGGTCTGTGACGTAACGGCTAGACCCTCCTACTCCATTCGTGGACTCGCTGGCGTTCCTGCGTCGTACATAGAACGTGGCGGAAATCCAAAAATCGCCTGGCAAATCCACAATCTTCCACGCTCACTATTGCGTTATACGATCCGCTTGGCCAAGACATTCAACTGCCTAGCTACTTGGATCCTGCTTATCCAGCAAGTCAGTACCCAAAGGTTGATAAGGGCTCATAATTTCGACACATCAGCCCTAGACAGGGATATCCGCTCTGCCTAATAGAACCCATAATTTTTTGAGGCGCGGTGTTATATGGACATACAAAGTATCAAGACCCTTATTGCTTCACTCCCTCCGGCCTCAGCTTTTGCTTCTGGCGTTAAGACAAACACTGTCGGCCAAAGCGTTTCATTTGAACTATTGCACGGATGGGACATTTCGCTAGCGAATAAATGCGATACCGAGTGGACTGCCAAAAATATAGAAATACTCTACTGCGTAAAAAGCTCAACTACAAGCGAGGCGGAGTTAATAAAAAAAATATCCGAACTGCACATGGAAGATGCCCACTGGAGATGGACCGCAAAAGCTATCCATCACAGCACACAGGAATACAACTGGTTTTTCTATCTGGCTGAAGATGCTGTTCAGGCAGCCTGCCTCATATACCATCCCAAAGATAGCGTTATAGATGGTCAAGGAATTTTCTACATTGAGTATGTAGCTGTCGCACCTTGGAATAGGCCTAACCCGCTGAGCAACGCACGTTTCAAGGGGGTCGGATCAGATCTGATTAGGTATGCGTCAAAATACGCTACTGAGACCTTAGGGTTGCGTCCTGGATTTTCGTTGCACTCTCTACCAAAAGCCGCCGCCTATTACGACAAAATCGGCATGATATGCTTTCCAGACAGAAAAAAAGAAAGCTTGGATTATTACGAGATGGCCAGAGACGTCGCTCTAGAATTTGGGGCAACAGTAAATGGATGATAACCATGAGCTAGAGGATTTTTTCGTCTCTACATCTGACTGCACTCCGGAGCGACTGTTAGAGGCGTTAGAAACTTATTCTGCCATCTCGAAAAAACTAGCGAATAACGACCCCCTTATTTTTAAGGATCTGCTTTCGGGAGCGATGAATAACGCATTATTCAGGCGTAGTGATACAGGCAAAGAAACTGAGGTATTCTGCTGGCTTTCACAGGTTCAGCGCTATGCTGAAATTGTCGTTTCTACTGGGAAAGTTAAGCGATTCGAAGGTCTTGATAAAGACACCTTGAAAAATATATGCAGACTATCTCTGGACAGCAAAAACACCAAAAATATATCTAGTTCTCTATGGGCGCTTGGTATAGTTCTGATTTATCTGCCTCAAACCGCAGGAATGAAAACTGACGGAGTATTCTTCAAACTCGAAGGTGGCACCCCTGTAATAGGCATGACACTCAGATATGATCGATATGACTATTTCTGGTTCACGCTAATGCACGAGCTATCCCACATTTCAATGCACTATGATCGATTTGAGGGTGCGCACTTCGATTCCCTTGAGGATATTGGCGAAGATATCACCGAGCTAGAAGCAAACCAGCTTGCTAAAGAATCATTAATTAGCCGTAGCGATTGGCGATCTGCCTCTGCTCGCAGGCATCGTAATGAAGAAGAATTATATAAAGACGCAGAAAAACTTTCGATACACCCTGCAATCCTCGCAGGCCTTATAAGGCACGAATCAGGGAATTTCTCTCTGTTCAGCAGAATTATTCACGAGATTAGCGTCACAAGGATGATAAGTGAAGATGCCTAAGTACATTCCGTTTCTCAAAGCCAAAGCTAATGAGTTTGGAGCAGTCAAATCTCTTAGCAAAGAAAGAAAACAGCTAATAGTCCCTTTTTTCGATCTTCCTCTGAAAAAAGATATGGATGCGACAAGTTTGACGAAAAACATAGAGACAGCTTCTCGAAAATTCTGCCTAAACACAAAGGGCATACCTGAGTATTTCGTAGACGATTACGATATCCCGGATTCGATCCTTATAGGAGGCCGCCCCAGCTATGAATATTTCGCCGCTCGCATGCACGCGCAGGGCCTCAGCTTCAACCCCGTTGTTGGCGTAGATCGCACCGTCGACCGAAATGCCTGCGTTTTCACGCCAGCGATCACTAAGGCTGGAAAAAACAGACGTATTGCTTTAAGAGTCTCTAGTGAAGACTTGATCAGCTACAACCTCATTAGAACAGACATTCTGCATCTCATAGCGATGGGGCAAGGTATCTACGATCACTGGGTACTTGTCATTGATAATAGAGTTTGCAAAGGGGTCGACGCGACAGTTCGGGCAGCTCAGATCAAGGCGTTTTGCCTCGCTGCCGCTTTAGATCACACATATGAGGCAATCGTAATTACTGGGTCTAGTCTTCCACCCGCCATCGGTGGGATACTTTCAACCAACAATGAGATACACCTTTTACGCAACGAGACGGTCATTTACAAGACCTCTATTATAGGCCTCAATGGTCATAAGGTAATCTTTGGTGACTACACCATTGTAAGCCCCGACTACTCCGACTCTGACATCGACCCACGCAACATGTTAAACGTTACCGCCCCCAAGGTCGTCTACTCTTATGATGACAGGCATTACATTGTGCGCGGAGGGGGTATCAAGACGCATCCGAGAGGATTCAAACAATATAATGACATTGCAGCCACTATAGTAGCGAAGACTTTTTTTCGACACGGAAACTCGGAGGGTGACCTGTATTTGGTTCAGAAGGCGGCGGGGCTTGGATCAACAGTTATGCCAGGGAGTATTTTGAAGCCTACAATAAACTCGCACATTGCATTCATGCTTGATGTTTTATAAGACTTCTTAGCACAAGAGCCTGGCCTATCGTAAGGCTGAGCTCTTGGGTCCCATAAGCTTGAGAAATCAAAAATGACAGGGCATTTCTATTTATCTTAGCTTGCACTTTTTCTTCGATCTTACTAGCAATATCAAAAAGCTCATCTCGCCAGAGCGTTAGCAAGGCCACCTGCTTATCAAACGAAGGATTTTTTAAAGCTTGGCGAACAGGTTTGAAAACGACAACTCCTTTAGAGTTGCATTTTGCCTCAAGCACACCCCAGTGATCGGGCGCGATTTTGATTGCTTTGGACATATGTTTAGAGGTAGTCACTAAAGTGACTTTTCGGAAAGCGAGGTTATAGTAAACTCCTTGCTGAGCAATTCTTTCAACCTTGTCACCATCCCCCTTGATCTCATAGCAATGAGCCTCTCTATGGATCGCAACTACATCTGCAATAGCATTGCCATTATGAATACGCAGTTCTTCAATAACAGCTTTAGGCTGTGGGTATGCATTTCTCAGCCTACTTACCAACGCGGCACGGATCAATGGGTCATTTAACATAGCAGGCAACACACTCACAACATTATCATCGCTTAATAGTACATTGCGCACGAGTACCGATCATAGGCCATGCCACAGAAAGCCAAAGCCAGAAGCAATTGTATCATTGACTTGCGGGAGGCGCGTCAGTCCAGGTGCTGGAATATCTTAATCCCACGCTTGCTGCCAGCCAGTCTGACGCATCGGTAGCTCAGGCGCGCGCTCGTGCAGATGCACTGATCGACGTAGCCCCACTTCAACCAGTCTTCAGCTTCCTAGAGGTCATTGGTAGCAGGTATCTGTCCGATGTGCTGCGGAGGTATCAGAGACCTTCCCGACTCTGAGCCGACCATGAGTCGCATGACTGTAATCGCATACGATCTCTAAGCTTCAAAAATCGGTACACTCAAGGTACGGTAACCAGCTTTAGCAACCTTCTCAAAACTACGCTCAACACCACGTGTCACAGGGCCCTCAGCTATGCCAACCTACATTTACCTACGACAGCTTTCTCTAGGCATACCTGCTCGCCCAGCAACTCATAATCCTTTGGTCCACGGTTCAAGTCCGTGTGGGCCCACCAAACAAGAAAGCCGCGCATTGCGCGGCTTTTGCGTGTCTGGCAGCCTCATTTCGCAAACAACTGCCCAATATCCCTGAATGCCTTGAACTCCAGCGCGTTCCCGCACGGATCGAACAGAAACAACGTCGCCTGCTCCCCCACCTGCCCCTTGAAGCGAATGTGCGGCTCCAGCACAAAGCGGGTTTGCCTGGCCTGCAGGCGTTCCGCCAAGGCATGCCAATCTTCCCAGCCGAGCACCACGCCAAAATGCGGCACCGGTACATCGTGGCCGTCTACGGCATTGGTGTGGGCAGCCTCTTGGGAGGCGGTTTTCGGATGTTCGTGAATGACCAACTGGTGCCCGAAGAAATTGAAGTCGACCCAGTGCGCACTGGAACGCCCCTCCTCCAGGCCAAACACTTCACCGTAGAAATGCCGCGCAGCGGCCAGGTCGAATACCGGGATTGCCAGGTGAAAAGGAGCGAGTGTCATCAGGTCAAACCTCTATGGGCATTAAGTGACCCGAGTTTAGCCTTGCTCCTGACGATGAAAAGACGATAGTTTTTGCGTCGAGCTCAAATTATTTCGATCAATCGAGACGCCCATGTTGCGCGAACTGAAGACCTTTATCGCAGTAACCCGTCACGGCACGTTCGCGGCGGCGGGCATGCATATCGGGCTGACGCAGTCGGCAGTCAGTGCGCAGATTCGTCAATTGGAGCAGACGCTCGGCGTGCAGTTGTTCGACCGTACCGGACGGCAGGCCACGTTGAATGCCGCGGGGTTGCGAGCCTTGCCATTGGCCAGGGAGATTCTGGACACGTTCAATCGCATGGCGGTGCCGGTGGATGCCAACGAGTACCGCGGCGAACTGAAAGTGGGTGCCATCACCACCGCGCAAACCGGCCTGTTGCCCCAGGCGCTGGTGCGTTTGCGCCAGGCGGCTCCGACGGTGGAGTGCAAACTGATACCCGGTGTATCCCTGGAGCTGTTGAGCCGGGTGGACGCCGGTGAACTGGATTCGGCGATCATTATTCGGCCGCCCTTTGACCTGCCCAAGGAGTTGCACGTACAGCTGCTGCGCAAGGAGCCGTTTGCGCTGATTGTGCCTCATGCAACGATGGGCGATGACCCTTTGCGCTTGCTCGCGACACAGCCCCATGTGCGCTATGACCGGGCTTCATTTGGCGGTCGGTTGGTCAGCCGATTCCTGCGCGAACAGAAGCTTGAGGTCCAGGTGGCGCTGGAACTGGATGAGCTGGAAGCCATCGTCAAGATGGTCGAGTGTGGCCTGGGCGTTTCGCTGATTCCCCAGGCGGGGTTGTGGCTGGAACGCTCGCCAAATGTGCGAATTATCCCCCTGGGCAATCAGACTTTTTACCGAGACATCATCCTGCTCAGTCGCTACAGCCAACGGCATCTCCCCGTACCGCAACTGTTTACCCGCTGCCTGCTCGCCGACGCCAGCCTGTAAGATGCCTGCACATTGCCGCCCTATCGGAGCCCTCGCCTTGCCCGCCCTCGACGAAATCGATCGCCAACTGATCGCCGCCCTGCAGATCAATGCCCGCGAAAGCGTGGCCATGCTTGCCCGACAGTTGGGTATCGCACGCACCACGGTGACATCACGCCTGGCGCGCCTGGAAAAAACCCAGGTGATTACCGGCTATGGCGTGCGCCTCGGCCAGCGCGTGGTGGAAGGTGGTTTGCAGGCGTATGTCGGCATCACCGTGCAGGCACGTTCGGGCAAGGAAGTGCTGCGCCGGCTCAGCGCCATGGCCCAGGTGCAACAGTTGTGCGCGGTCAGCGGCGAGTTCGATTACGTCGCATGGCTACGCACGGACTCACCCGAACAGCTGGACCAATTGCTGGACCAGATCGGCAGCGTGGACGGCGTGGAGAAAACCACGACTTCGATCATCCTCAGTAACAAACTGGACCGCGGACAGCCAATCTGACCGCCATGTTCGTCACTCTGACTAAAAACAGTTCAATCCGACGACATTTTGCGTCTTATTAACGAACGCTACGCTCCCTAAACTGGCTGCCATCTTTTCCTATACTCAGCGGGTCGCATCCCGCGGAGCCGTCAGCAAGGGTCAGCCATGAGCATTCCGTCCAGCACCATCAGCAAGACCAATCGCCACCCCGCCGACGGCAAGAAACCCATCACCATCTTTGGCCCGGACTTTCCGTTTGCCTTCGATGACTGGATCGAGCATCCAGCCGGGCTGGGCAGCATTCCCGCCGCCCAGCATGGTGCCGAAGTGGCGATCGTCGGTGCCGGGATTGCAGGGCTTGTTGCCGCTTACGAGCTGATGAAACTGGGCCTTAAGCCAGTGGTGTACGAGGCCTCGAAAATGGGCGGGCGCCTGCGCTCCCAGGCGTTTGAGGGCGCAGAAGGCATCATCGCCGAGCTGGGTGGCATGCGCTTCCCGGTGTCGTCCACCGCGTTCTACCACTACGTGGACAAGCTTGGCCTGGAAACCAAACCGTTCCCCAACCCGCTGACCCCAGCGTCCGGCAGCACGGTGATCGACCTCGAAGGCCAGACCCACTACGCACAAAAGCTCTCCGACTTGCCGGTACTGTTCCAGGAAGTGGCTGACGCCTGGGCGGATGCCCTGGAAGCCGGTTCACAGTTCGGGGATATCCAGCAGGCCATCCGCGACCGCGACGTGCCGCGCCTCAAAGCGCTGTGGAACACGCTGGTGCCGCTGTGGGACGACCGCACCTTCTATGACTTCGTCGCCACGTCCAAGGCGTTCGCGAAGTTGTCGTTTCATCATCGCGAAGTGTTCGGCCAGGTGGGGTTTGGCACCGGCGGCTGGGACTCGGACTTCCCCAACTCGATGCTGGAAATCTTCCGCGTGGTGATGACCAACTGCGACGACCACCAACACCTGGTGGTCGGCGGCGTTGCCCAGGTGCCGATGGGCATCTGGCGCCATGTACCGGAGCGATGCGCCCACTGGCCGGCCGGCACCAGCCTCAGTTCGCTGCACCGCGGCGCGCCCCGCGCCGGGGTGAAACGCATTGCCCACGCGGCTGATGGCCGCTTTGCCGTTACCGACAACTATGGTGACACCCGCGAGTACGCGGCCGTGCTGACTACCTGTCAGAGCTGGCTGTTGACCACCCAGATCGAATGTGACGAAACCCTGTTCTCGCAAAAGATGTGGATGGCCCTGGACCGCACGCGCTACATGCAATCATCGAAAACCTTTGTAATGGTCGACCGCCCGTTCTGGAAGGACAAAGACCCGGAAACCGGCCGCGACCTGATGAGCATGACCCTCACCGATCGCCTGACCCGTGGCACCTACCTGTTCGATAACGGTGACGATAAGCCGGGGGTGATCTGCCTGTCTTACTCGTGGATGAGCGACGCCCTGAAAATGCTGCCGCAGCCCATCGACAAGCGTGTGAAGCTGGCCCTGGATGCGCTGAAGAAGATCTACCCGAAAGTCGATATCAAAGCGCGCATCATCGGTGACCCGATCACCGTGTCCTGGGAAGCCGATCCGCACTTCCTCGGGGCGTTCAAGGGCGCGCTGCCGGGTCACTATCGCTACAACCAACGGATGTATGCGCACTTCATGCAGAAGGACATGCCCGCCGAACAACGCGGGATCTTTATTGCCGGTGACGATGTGTCCTGGACTCCCGCCTGGGTGGAAGGCGCGGTACAAACCTCGCTGAACGCGGTGTGGGGCATCATGACTCACTTCGGCGGCAGCACTCACCCGGAGAACCCAGGGCCGGGCGATGTATTCGATGAAATCGGGCCGATCGCCCTGGCCGATTAAGGAGTTGAGCATGCGCGTTGCCCTGTACCAATGCCCACCGCTGCCGCTGGACGTGGCCGGCAACCTCAAGCGCCTGCACCCATTGGCGCATGAGGCGTCTGGCGCCGATGTGCTGGTGTTGCCGGAGATGTTCCTGAGCGGCTACAACATCGGCGCCGAGGCTGTTGGCGCGCTGGCCGAGGCACAGGACGGACCGTCGGCGCAGGCGATTGGCGAACTGGCCAAAAGTGCCGGGCTGGCGATTCTCTACGGCTACCCGGAACGGGCCGAGGATGGCCAGATCTACAACGCCGTGCAGTTGATCGACGCTCACGGCCGGCGCTTGTGCAACTACCGCAAGACTCACCTGTTTGGCGACCTGGACCACTCGATGTTCAGTGCCGGCGAGGATGATTTCCCGCTGGTGGAACTCAACGGCTGGAAGCTCGGTTTCCTGATCTGCTACGACCTGGAGTTTCCGGAAAACACCCGGCGCCTGGCCCTGGCCGGCGCCGAAGTGATCCTGGTGCCCACCGCCAACATGGTGCCGTTCGACTTTGTCGCCGATGTCACCGTGCGTGCACGGGCCTTCGAAAACCAGTGTTACGTGGCCTACGCCAATTACTGTGGGCACGAAGGCGAGATCCAGTACTGCGGGCAAAGCAGCATCGCCGCGCCGAATGGCCAGCGCATTGCACAGGCCGGCCTGGATGAAGCCCTGATCGTCGGGGAGCTGGATCGCCAGTCGATACTCGACGCCCGTGCTGCCAATCACTACCTGCAAGACCGTCGCCCCGAGTTGTACGGCGCGCTGCACAAGCCCTGATCCTGCCGGTGGGCGAGCGGTTTGATAACATGGTCACATCCTACGTTTCGGAAGTGCCCATGCCTGCGCCGGCCCACCCCCATCACCTTCATCTGACCCTGGCCAACGGCTTGCGGGTTTCCTTGCAGCATGCGCCGCGTTTGAAGCGGTGCGCAGCAGTGCTAAGGGTAGCGGCCGGCAGCCATGACGTGCCGCTGGCATGGCCTGGGCTGGCGCATTTCCTCGAGCATCTGCTGTTCCTCGGAACCGAGCGCTTTCCCACGAATGACGGGTTGATGACCTACGTGCAGCGTCATGGCGGCCAGGTCAATGCCAGCACCGGTGAGCGCACCACGGACTTCTTCTTTGAACTGCCAGTTGCGACGTTTGCCGGTGGGCTGGAGCGGTTGGTGGATATGCTCGCCCACCCGCGCCTGACGCTTGAGGATCAATTGCGCGAGCGCGAAGTGCTGCACGCCGAGTTTGTCGCCTGGTCCCAGGATGCGAAGGCGCAGCAGCAGGTCGCGTTGTTGGAAGGGCTGGCGGCTGATCACCCGCTGCGGGGGTTTCATGCAGGCAATCGCGACAGCCTGCCAGTGGAGCGTGAGGCATTTCAGCAGGCGTTGCGGGACTTCCACACGCAGTTTTATCAGAGTGGGCAAATGACCTTGAGCCTGGCGGGCCCTCAACCGCTGCAAGCGCTGGAAGGCCTGGCGCAGCAGTTCAGCGAGCAACTGACCTCAGGCCCCCTGCGTCCACAGTCTGCACCACCGGCATTGATGCAGGGCCAAGCACCAAGCTATCAGCACATCGCCAATAATCACTTGCACCACGTCATCACGTGCAACGCGCCCCGTGAATCACTGGAATTCCTCTGCACCTGGCTCAATGCCTCGGCACCCGGCGGGCTGCTGGCCGAACTCAAGACGCGACAACTGGGCAGCGCACTGCAGGCGTCTGTGCTGTATCACTTTGCCGGCCAGGCGGTGCTGGACATCGACTTTACGCTCAGCAACCCCGTTGAGTCGGCGACGCAGATCGAGGCGTTGCTGCACGACTGGTTGAGCTTTTTCGCACACAGCGATTGGACCGCCTTGCGCGACGAGTTTGCCTTGCTGGCGGCTCGCCAACAGCAGACCCTAGGCGCCCTGGCGCTGGCCCGGCATGACAGCGAAGCGCTGTCGGAACAGGCCGTCACCGACCTCAAGGCCATGCTCGACGCGCTGCGCCTGCCGCCCTCCGGGCACACGTGGCAACTGCCGCCGAGCAATCCGTTCCTGCGCCCGCCGGTCAACGCAGAACGCGCCGGCCTGATTCGCGGCCAGACCAGCGCCCACCGAGGGTTGCGCACCTTTGCCCAGGATCGCTCCCGAGGGCGTCGTGAGGTATCGGCGCTGGCTTTCAGCCAGGCATTGGCGGGTGACAGTGAAGAAGGTGCGCTGTACCTGCACTGGCAGTCCGCCCCGCCCGGCCTGGAAAGCGCAGTGCAGTCGTTGCGCGAAAATGCCCGTCAGGCGGGCGTCGACTTGTCGGTCGAACGCCTGGGCAATGACGGGCTGGTGAGGATGGTCGGGCTACAGGAGCCTATTCCAGCCGTGCTGGAGGTATTGGCGCAACGCCTGGCCCAACCGCAGGAAGCCCAGGCCGTCGCGCCCCCCATGATCGCCATCCGAACATTGCTCAAGGCACTGCCCGCTTGCTGCAGCGCTCGCACGCCCGAACCGGCATCCTGGGCCACCGCGCGCTGGCAAGGCCTGGGAATGGGTTTCTCTGCAGCGCAGGAAGCCGCGATCAAGACGGCGGCGGCCCGCCTGCCAGGGCAAGCCACGCACCTCAATCAGGTGCAGCCATCCCTCAGCGGCCAACGCATCTGGCATGAGGTGGAAACCGACGCAAACGAAGCCGCCCTGCTGCTGTTTTGCCCGGCACCGAGCCAAGCCCTGGCGGACGAGGCCGCATGGCGACTGCTCGGCCATCTGCTTCAAGGCCCCTTCTACCAGCGCCTGCGGGTAGAGCTGCAAATCGGCTACGCCGTATTCAGCGGCATCCGACAGATAAACGGCCAGACCGGCCTGCTATTCGGCGTGCAATCCCCCAACGTGTCCCTTTCAGGCATCGTCGATCACCTGCAGACCTTCCTGAAGCAACTGCCGACGCTGATCGACAACAGTGAAGAACTGGGCAACCAGGCCCTGGCGCAGCAGTTCTCAACGCAGACGCTGCCCAACGCCCAGGCCGCCGAACTGCTGTGGCACGCCCATTTGGCGGGCCATTCGTCGGGTTACCTGGCTCACCTTCAAGCTCACATCCAAACCTGTACACGGGAAGCGTTGCAGCTTGCCGCCCAGCAAGTGGAAGCCGCCGCAGGCGGATGGCGCTGCGTGGCCAACGGCCCGCGCACGTCGGCTACCTGGCAAGCAGCCGGCTGATCATTGCCGGCCCTGCAAAAGGCTTTTTCCACCAAGACAGCGCTAACTTGAAAAGAATTGAGTAACATTCCTACGCACACATCTGAACATCTCCGACTGGAGGTGGACTATATGTATTACGTAGTAGTAAACGTCCCATCCCTTCGTAGGAGTAAGAATATGACCTGGTCCAAACCTGCTTACACTGATCTGCGTATTGGTTTCGAAGTCACCATGTACTTCGCCAGCCGTTAATCGGCTGGGTAATACAACGCCTCGGTTCGCCCGGGGCGTTTTTGTTTTGAGCTTGATGGAGCGACCATGTTTGTCCAGATTCTAGGTTCCGCCGCCGGCGGTGGTTAC
>Ga0302347_1001623_pt1 | contig 26331 bp, 23 predicted proteins | sample PhyWR1_FD_202178 | JGI IMG/M metagenome (GOLD analysis project Ga0302347, IMG submission 202178) | Leaf surface microbial communities from wheat plants in UC Gill Tract Community Farm, Albany, California, United States - DLSL W.R1 (v2)... | ecosystem: Host-associated > Plants > Phyllosphere >...
GTATTCTCAAATCCAATCTACTGTTTACGCTGCGTGGCGATTTGCAGGCCAGCAACTCCATCCTGGCAGAGGACATTACCACGATGTCTTTTGCAGAGTATCAGGAATATCAGCCTGCTGCCAATAATGCAGTCTACCTCGTTAAGACCAATGAAAAAGACCTCTATGTTGGGGATTATAAAACGTTCTGGATACCGAAGCTCTCTGCAAAAGCTGTCTATATGTATCCATTCGAATCCTTCAGTATCGGTGCCAGACTGTCTGTGGAGAAAACATTTGGGGTCAAAAGCAGTGTGAACTGGAAAATAGGGATTCCCTTTTCTATCAATAATGAGGATAACGATGCCAAAATCAATTTCGAGATTCTAACCCAGGAGCTGTATGGTGTACATTCTACAGGAATCAATATCGGTCTGCCGATAGGCCAATTTTAATCTTGCAACCTTGCGACATACTTCCGGGCTTTCCCGGAAGGTCCATGCAGCCCTGCGACAAACTTTCGGGATGATCAGGATGGCTTATTCGCCACTGCGTAGAGCATTCGGGAACATCCGGAAACTATTTCCAAGGTATGTTTTGATTTTCGGGAAATAATTTTATATTTACTACTGTTAGTATAATATTATTAATTCTATAAACACAATTGATTTAACTAAATTAAGAAAAGCCGATGCGCTACATCTCTTGGTAGAGCCTCAAAGGTATCACCATATATCGCAATCATCAATCAGCTGAATGTTGCTGAACAATACAATGCACTATTGAACAGCCACAATAATAATGGTGAAGAAGTGCCCGAAATAATAATTAACCGTTTAAATATTTTAGTGTGCATAAGAATCTTATATCGAATAATCAATTTTGGGATGTTAGGTTTAATGTCCCAATCGATTCAGATTTATTAAACGATTACTAACCAACTCAATATAATCATGAAAATCAGAGAAAAATTAGATTTTGTAACAAGTTTCAATAATTATGAAGTGTTGCAGCAAGTTTATGAATTACAAAGCGCATATTTTTACGCAGGATTATTTATCTCAGTTTCTGAAGGACAAGATAGCTCGCAAATTAATATTGATTTCGGAGTCCTCAATATGGATCCAAAAAACCGTTTAAACGTTGCGAACTTGATCTTAACAGAGAAAAATACAATCTTGGTGGAATTGGGTGAAAATATGGGGCCGCCATCAAATATGGTTTTGAACATTGTCGTCAATAAAGATACTTTGAAAGGGATTTGTTTTGATCTTGCAGTTCCTTCAGTTTCAGAAGGGCTTTATTTTCAACTGTATTCTGAGTTCAAATTAATTGCTGGTGTATGGGGGTTAGATCCTGGGAATCCTTGTAAACCTCAAAGATGTTTAGTTACGGGTATCACAGAGGGAGATGTAATCTAAACAATGATATGAAAAGATGAAATGGATTTTAATTTTACTTTTTTTAAATGGATTTGGTCAAAACTTGGACATTTATAATCGGATTAAGGATTATAAAATAGACAATATTGAAAATGACTTGCCTAAGGTTAAGGAAGGCTGTTTAAAAGATTTATTAAACTATAACATCCTTTATTTAAAAACAGGAAAATTAAATAATACCCATTTATCTATTAATAAAGAGTTGTCAAAGGAAGAAATAATCATTCAACATTTATTATATGGGAATATTCTGAATGATTTAGAAAATAATGATAGATTAAATCACAAGATATACGAGCATTACCTCTCTGCATATACTTTATCAAAAGAAATAAATAGTATAGAATTACAAAATGATTGTTTGGAAAGAATGCTAAACTACATTCAATACCAACCCAATCATTTACAAGTTTTTGAAAAGTACAAAAATGAGTATTTGCAAAGAGCAGAATCTCATTCAGATTTATTTTGGAGTAATTATTATGATTTGATCTTTCATTATTATTCAAAAAAAAATACGGATTACAGAATTACAGGAAAAGTAACAAAGAAAAAAGAAACTTTTCTGGGTAGCGACAAGATAAGTCAATTGATAACATACGCTGGTGATAATCCTTACTTTTTAGGACTAATTTACCAAGCAATAGGAGTTTATTATCATGTTTATCAGAATGATAACAGCGCAGCACTACAATACTATAATAATAGCATCACAAATTATAATAAATCAAAATTGTATTACTCCAAATGTAAATTGTATGATATTATTATCAATAAAAGTTTAATTTCTTTTGATCTTAATAATTATAATGAAGCCATTGCAGGTTATAGACACATCTTCTTTAAAAATGATATTAGTTTATCTTATAAAAGTGATTTGACGGAACTTTTATATTTAGCTTACTCTAAGAAAAATCAACTAGACAGTGCGCAATACTTTTTGAATTACAAACAATATCTGAATGAAAAAATAAAAGAAGAAAAGCAAGTGGAGTTATTCCACGAAATAGATACCCAATACCAAAGCCATGAAAAAGATCTTGTTATAAATAGTCTGAAAAATAATAAGATACTTTATCTGTCTCTTATTTTGGTGGTTTTTCTGCTGGCGCTATACTCCTTCGTGAGATGGAAGAAAGTGGATCTCCGCAAGAAAAGAATTCTGAATGAAAAGCAACAGATAGAGACCATATACTCACACACTATAGAAGAATTGACAAAGATGAAACAGCTGGTAATAGAAGACCACGTTGTCTTAAAAAACAAAGTCAAAATCTACTTGAAGGAATTGATCTATGTAAAAGCAGACGACCATTATCTGGAGCTTTATACGAATAAGAAAAAAGAGTTCATGCGCGGGAAGTTATCCGAGATATTGGATGATTTGCCTCCCAATTTTGTAAAATGTCACCGCTCGTATATCATCAACAAAAATTTTGTGAAACAAGTGGGTGTCAGATTTGTTGTTATGGAAGATCATACGGAGATCCCGATATCCAGAAATTTTAGATTAGATAATTAATGTTACGATTAATTCCCTAACTTTAAACCTCAATTCTAAAACCTAATTCCTAACCTCTAATTTCTTAAAAAATGAAATTCGGACAAGTTGCTGACCCGTCACAGATAGACTTTACTTTGCCAAAAGACCATCCTCAAACAAAATTCATTCTCAATCAGAATAAAAAAGGTTTAGATAATATATCCATCGGTTGTGCAAAATGGAACAAAACCGACCTCAAAGGTTTTTATCCGAAAGGAACAAAAGACGAATTGACTTATTACGCCACTCAATTTAATTCTATTGAATTGAATGCGACTTTCTACGGAATGCCAACAGCAGAGCAAGTTCAAACCTGGAAAGAAAAAACGCCGAAAGATTTCAAATTTTTTCCGAAGATTACCAACACAGTTTCGCATTTCCGAAGATTATTGAATGTTACCGATGTCGTAACACAATTTGCTTCAGCTGTTCTTAATTTCGATGAAAAATTAGGAATGGTTTTTCTTCAGCTTCACGATAATTTCAAACCTAAAGATTATGAACGTTTAGAAAAATTCGTACAGGATTGGCCAAAAGAAGTTCCATTGGCAATTGAATTGAGAAATACGGAATGGTTTACAGACGAAGAAGTGTTCAACACTATTTGTGAGTTATTTGAAATGAATAACATTACGAATATTATTGTGGATACAGCTGGAAGAAGGGATATGCTGCATATGCGACTGACAACGCCAAATGCTTTTATCCGATATGTTGGAGCCAATGCAGACAGCGATTATGCAAGACTGGAAGATTGGTTGAAAAGATTAACGCAATGGAAAAAAGAAGGTTTGCAGAATCTTTATTTTTTCGTTCATCAGAATATTGAAAAAGCATCGCCGTTATTATCGTCACATTTGATAAAAAAAATGAATGAAGAATGGGGAACTGAAATTCATATTCCCACATTGGCGGATAGTCAGCCCACATTGTTTTAAAAATTAAAATTCCCTTCTAATCACGAAGGGAATTTAATTATCAGTTTGAGGCTCTCAAAGACGATACTAAATTAAGCCAAAAACTTCAGCTCTTTATCTTTAAAATTGTTGTTTTCAACCAGCTTGTGCATTGCTTTCATTGTTTTCTTGCGGATTTTGGCAAGAATGCGGACGTTTCTATCATCGCTGTAATCGAAAATGTCGTCCTCGAAAGAAAATACATCCCCTTTTTTGAACTTGATATTATTCTCTTTCATTTCCTTAAGAAGCATAAGATTCGTCATTACTCTTAGGGAAGCACTTTCTGCAGCTTCCAGATGTTTCAGAGATTTTAAGAGTTCCTTTTTATATTTTTTCTTTGATTTCATTTTGAATAATGTTAATCAATGAAAGTTATAAAAAATTATCGAGAATTTCTTACTTTTGGGAAAAATAAATCTAAGAAATGCAAGACCCGATTTTCGAACTAATTGAAAAAGAAAGACAAAGACAAACACACGGCATTGAATTAATTGCTTCGGAAAATTTTGTTTCCGAAAACGTAATGAAGGCAATGGGAAGTGTGCTGACCAACAAATATGCAGAAGGTTATCCTGGACGTAGGTACTATGGAGGGTGCGAAGTGGTAGATGAGGTAGAACAATTGGCAATCGACAGAGCTAAAGAATTGTTTGGAGTAGATTATGTAAATGTTCAGCCACATTCTGGTTCTCAGGCTAATGCTGCAATTTATCTTTCAATTCTTAAGCCTGGTGACAAAGTAATGGGAATGGATTTGTCTATGGGTGGCCATTTAACGCACGGTTCTGCGGTTAATTTCTCAGGAATCCAATACCAAGTTTGTTCTTACGGTGTTCAGAAAGAAACAGGTCTGATTGATTATGACCAAATGAGAGAAGTGGCTTTAAGAGAAAAACCAAAAATGCTGATTGCGGGATTCTCTGCTTATTCCAGAGATTTGGATTATGCTAAATTCCGTGAAGTGGCAGACGAAATTGGAGCGACACTTTGGGCTGATATTGCACATCCGGCAGGGTTGGTTGCAAAAGGTCTTTTAAATAATCCATTTGAGCATTGCCACGTTGTAACGACTACGACTCACAAAACATTAAGAGGTCCAAGGGGTGGAATGATTATGATGGGGAAAGATTTCGAAAATACTTATGGACACAAAACACCGAAAGGAGAAACTAAATTGATGAGTGCTGTTTTAGATGGTGCTGTTTTCCCAGGTATCCAAGGTGGTCCTTTGGAACACGTAATTGGCGCTAAGGCTGTTGCGTTTGCAGAAGCGATTGATTCAAAATTTGAAACTTATGCAAGACAAGTCAAAGCGAACGCTCAGGCTTTGGCGAAATCAATGATAGATTTAGGCTTCGAAATCGTGAGTGGGGGAACGGATAATCACTTGATGTTAATTGATTTGAGAAACAAAAACGTTAATGGTAAAGAAACTGAAAAAGCGCTTGTAAAAGCCGACATTACTTGTAACAAAAATATGGTTCCTTTTGATGACAAATCCCCTTTCACAACTTCAGGAATTCGTCTTGGAACTGCAGCAATTACGACGAGAGGTCTTAAAGAAAATGATATGCAGACTATTGCGGGCTTGATTTCTGAAGTGGTTGATGATATCAAAAATGAAAATGCTTTGGAAGCGGTTAAGAAAAAAGTCAATCAATTAATGGAAGGAAAAGAGCTTTTCAACTATTAATACAAGATATAATTATTGATAAGAGAATGAGCTTTCGGGTTCATTCTTTTTTATTGATTCAGGATGGAGAAAAAGTCTTATACATTTGAGGAGATTAAACAGAAACTGGTGAATTATTGTGTTTACCAGGATCGTTGTCATTCTGAAATAGAACAAAAAATGAGAGATTTTCTTTTGATTCCGGAAGCTAAAGATGAGATTTTTCTGTACCTGATTAAAGAAAATTACCTTAATGAAGAACGTTTTACAAGAAGTTATATCCGAGGAAAGTTCTACATCAAACATTGGGGAAGAACTAAAATCAAAATGAATCTTAAACAAAAAGGAATTACAGAGAAATTAATTTCCAAATGTATGGATGAAATTGATGCTGATGATTACGAAAAAACTGTAAATAAGATTTATCAAGATTATTTTTCCAAACAAAAAGGACTGAAAGAGTATCAGAGAAAAAGTAAGGTAATCAAGCATTTGATGTCCAAAGGCTTTGAGTATGATGTTATCTTAGATGTTATTAATAATGAATAAAATAGCATATTAAATTAAATTAATATAGTGTTTTACTATAAGGGTTTAAAATATTTCTTAAAAATTGATAAATAATTCTTAATTTCGTCGCAAATTTGATTCACATACATGAAAAAGCTATCAGTTATATTATCTCTTTTTTTATTAGGTTTTTTGAATGCTCAATCTATAAAATATGGAGTAGTTGCTAATTTTCACAAAGGTTCTACTGTAAACATCCACGATAAGTCAAAGGGTAATTTTGGCTCTGGAGTTGGTGTTTTTGCGGATTTTGCTTTGGTAACCAATGATATATATGATTCTGCTTGGTTATATTTTACGCCACAGTTAGAGTTCAGTATGGAAGGAGAGAAAGCACAAGCTTGGAATGATAAAGTCGCTTCCGAACAGAAGTACAATAACTATTATGTTGCAATGCCATTATATATCAAATATTACTTAAAGAACCATGGTTATAAGTCAGATATCTATTTTATGTTTGGTCCAAAGCTAGAATTTCTAGCGTCAAACAAAGTAGACGAGGCTCAGGCCATTTCCTATGCCTATACACAGGGATATTCTAATTCACCACAAGATATAGAACTTGGTGCAAAATCCTTAAGTTCTATTGGACTGGGCAACGAGATTGCAAAATTCGGTTATGGAGTTTCTTTCGTAACAGGTGTTAAGGTGGATGATAAAGTGAATGTGTTTATTAGATTTGACAGAGGGCTTTCGAAAGTCTATAAGGATTATTCGAAGTATAGCACATACAACCGATTTCTAGCTATTGGAATTAATTATTACATCGGAGAAACTAACTAATATTTTTAAAACTGTAATAGATAATAGTTATCTTTGCAGGATTCCAATGAAAAAACCATTATTTTTTTTGATAATCATATTTCTTGTAACTGCTTGTAAGCCAAAACAAAATATGATTTATATGAGCAATAACAATTTTGAGCAAGAAGTGTCACAAGCTCGGTATGAAGGACTTCATATTCAGGAAGGTGATATGCTCGAGATTATTGTGACAGCATTAGATGACCTGGCTGTTAAGCCATTCAACAGAACTACGATGCAGCGAACAGGGGATGATGGTAGCGCAGGAGGTAATATTCGGTTAGGTGATAATGAATATCAGGTTACCTCTGAGGGGTATATTATTTTTCCTGTTTTGGGTAATATCTATTGCAAAGGGATGACAAAGCAACAACTGAAGACAGAGTTGGATACCCGTTTAAAAGAATATTTGGTAGATCCGGTAGTTACGGTAAGACATACCAATTTTAATATTAGTGTTTTAGGAGATGTAGGTAGTCCTGGCCAGAAAACTAGTCCCACAGAGAAGCTGAATGTTTTTCAAGCATTAGCGTTAGCTGGTGATATGAGAGATTCTGCTAACAGAACACAGGTTAAATTGATTCGTTATTCAGAAGAATCTGGCAAAGATGTAACTTACACACTGGATCTTTCAGAAGCTTCTGTAGTCAATTCCCCTTTCTATTATCTACAGCAGAATGACATTTTATATGTAGAACCAGATCGTAATAAGCAGATTGCTGCTAATACAACCAACCCAAATAGGGCATTGTTTTTACAGCTTATGGGCGTTGTCTTAGGATTAGTTACATTTGTCATTGCACTTGCTAAATAAGAGTTATGGAGTTAATGGATAGCCAGCCGGCTGTAAGAAAGAAGAAGATGAATGTCAAAAAAGAGGTCTTCAAATATCTCCGTTATTGGTACTGGATTCTTCTTAGTATGCTGGTTTTTTATGCCGCCGCAAGGATTTATTTGCGTTATACAACACCACAGTATCTTTCCAAAACTACCTTACAGTTTCCGCAGTCTAAAACCAAGGGAGGGGTTCCGCTTAGTGATTTAACTACCTTAGGCAATGGTCTCGGAGGTGATATCGAATTACAGGGCGAGGCTACCGCTATTTTATCAAAGCCAATATTGGCGAAAGTTGTGGAACAACTTAATCTGAATGTTAGCTTTTTTGGCGTTGGTACCATCAAGGAGGCTGAGCTTTATACTTCTTCACCATTGGTGGCACAGATAGCTTCCATTTCAAATCCTAAATTTACGAAGGCAGCTTATGTCGTCTCGCCGACAGGTAAAAATACATATACACTTTCCGAAGGTCCGTTGTTAAAAGGTAAAAGCCAATTTCGTTTTGGAGAATTAGCCGAGTTGCCTTTTGGTAAGGTAAAAATTTCTCTTAAAGCTGGTAGAAAATCTTTCGAATCCATAAAAGTCGTTTTTACAAGCACGTCTAATTTAGTTTCTTCACTGGAAAATGGTGTGTCTGTTTTACTGCCTCCTAACAAAGGTTTGATGATGGAATTGAGTCTTACCGGAGAAGTACCAGGCAAGTCAGAGGATATTTTGAATAAGCTTACAGAGCAATATAGATTAGAGGGAGTGAAAGATCGTAGTCTGGAAGCACAGAATACCCAGGATTTTATTAATGGTAGATTAGAAATCATCTCTAATGATCTTTCTGGTATTGAGGGAGAGAAGGAGATATTCAAACGGACCAATGAGATTACAGATTTGGATACCCAGGCTAATATGGCGGTAACTAATGCTAATACTAATAATCAGCAATTAGTTACTTATGCAACCCAGCTGGATTTGGTCAACTCTATTTATAATTTGACTTCTTCAGAAAGATTATTACCTTCTAATATGGGTTTGTCAAGTGTTACTGAGGGTTATATTGCGAAGTATAACGATATGTTGCTTACAAAAAATAAGACCCTTAAACAGGCTACGGTACAAAACCCATCAGTCATTCAGTTGAACAGAGAAATTTTGGAAATCCGTGATTTAATTCGCCAGAATATGATGGAGTCAAAAGCTGCATTACAAATTCAGATTGCTCAGCTTCAGGGACAATTAGCCGCAGATCGTACAAAGATTTACAATTATCCAACACAAGAAAAGGTATTTAGAGGGATAGAACGCCAGCAAAATCTAAAGGAGCAGCTATATATTTATCTTTTGCAGAAAAGGGAAGAGAATGCTATAACATTAGCAGTAGCGGCACCAATAGCGAAAGTAATTAATCCGGCATACACCATTGGTATTGTAAAACCAAATAAAGAGCAGATTACTTTGGGAGCTTTGTTAGCAGGTCTACTATTACCGCTGATAATCTTATATGCAACCTATGCCTCGGACAACAAGGTGCATACCAAAGATGATTTGCAAACTCGTATCCATAATGCATCGGTCATCGCAGAGATTACCGAAAATGATGACGAGGTAGCATTGCTAAAGCAGAATGACTTCACAGTATTTGCAGAATCATTCCGAATTCTTACCTCTAATCTCAAATTTTTACTGAGATCTAAAGAGAGTGATAACAAAAGTTCTGTTATTTTGGTAACCTCATCTATTAAGGGCGAAGGTAAAACCACAGTGGCAATGAATACGGCATTGACATTAGCAGGGTCTTCCAAAGTACTAATAATAGGAGCTGATATTAGAAATCCTCAGCTTCATAGATTTGTAAAAGAAAACAAAACCGGACTCACAGACTATTTGGTGTCAGATGATATCTCACCAGAATCTTATATTAAATCTAGTGGTCTGCACGACAATTTGGATGTTTTGTTTAGTGGTGCTATTGCTCCTAATCCTAATGATTTATTGGATATGCACAAATTTGATGAGATGATTATCAATCTTAAGGAGACATACCAATATATTATTTTTGATTCTGCACCTGTGATGCTGGTTAGTGATACATTGCATCTCACTGAGATTTCAGATGTAATTTTATATGTTATAAAATCCAATTATACCGATAATACGATGCTGGATTTTGCGCAGGAATTTAAGGATTCTCACAATATCCGAAATATTTCCTTCGTCTTGAATAATGTAAAACCAGAAGATAGCCGTTATGGTAATAAATATGGCTATGGTTATTATTCAGACGTAAAAGGAAAAAAATAACGGGTCAAGTATTCAGTATTCAAAAAAAAGTCATTAATGAATATCTTAAATCTTATTGGAAGACAATTGGAGTTATTTAAAGAAGATATCTTCAGGAATAACGATGAGTTGGAAAAAATAGTTTCGCTTTCTAAGTTTTTAGTAATAGGCGGTGCTGGCTCAATTGGTTCAGCTACTACAAAAGAAATATTCAAGCGCAATCCAAAAAAACTCCATGTTGTAGACATCAGTGAAAATAATATGGTGGAACTGGTGCGTGATATTCGCAGTTCTTTTGGATATATCGACGGTGATTTCCAAACCTTCGCATTAGATATTGGTTCGATTGAATATGATGCATTCTGGGAAGCAGACGGAGATTATGATTACGTTCTAAATTTATCAGCATTAAAGCACGTTCGAAGCGAAAAAGACCCTTATACATTAATGAGAATGATTGATGTAAATGTTTTCAATACAGATAAAACATTACAACAATCCATCGATAAAGGTGTTAAAAAATACTTTTGCGTTTCTACAGATAAAGCAGCTAATCCTGTCAATATGATGGGCGCTTCAAAACGGATTATGGAAATGTTTTTGATGCGTAGAAGCAAAGAAATTACAATTTCTACTGCACGTTTTGCCAATGTCGCATTTTCAGACGGTTCATTATTGCACGGATTTAATAAAAGAATCGAAAAAAAGCAGCCGATAGTGGCTCCAAACGACATCAAACGTTATTTCGTGATTCCAAAAGAATCGGGAGAATTATGTTTAATGTCTTGTATTTTTGGAGAAAACCGAGATATCTTTTTTCCAAAATTAAGCGAAAATTTACATTTGATTACTTTTGCAGAAATTGCTGTAAAATATCTTGCAGAAATTGGATACGAACCTTACTTGTGCAAAAATGAAGATGAAGCAAGAGCTTTAATCGAAACTTTACCACAAGAAGGAAAATGGCCTTGTTTATTTACTTCAAGTGATACTACTGGTGAGAAAGATTTCGAAGAATTCTTTACCGATAAAGAAACTTTGGATATGGATCGTTTTGAAAATTTAGGAGTAATTAAAAACGAACTGAATATCGAAGAAGAAAAACTTAATTTATTTGAAACCAAAATCAATGAATTAAAATCCGTACGTAAATGGAACAAAGAAGAAATTGTAGATTTATTCTTTACAATGATTCCGGATTTCGGACATAAAGAAACGGGCAAGTATTTAGATTCTAAAATGTAAAGATGGAAAGTATTCAAAATATGATCTCTTTTGTAAGAGAACATTTTAACTCAAATCAATTCATTCCGCTCCACGAACCACGTTTTAGAGGCAATGAAAAAAAATATTTGGCAGAAACGATTGATTCTACGTTCGTATCTTCTGTAGGTGCATTTGTCGACCAATTCGAAAATATGATGCAGGACATTACAGGTGCAGCGAAATCTGTAGCTGTGGTAAATGGAACCGCTTCTTTACAGGTAGCTTTGAGATTGGCAGGTGTGGGAAAAGATGAAGAAGTCATTACACAAGCACTCACTTTCATCGCGACTGTCAATGCAATCGCTTATAATAATGCTGTTCCGGTGTTTGTAGACGTAGATTTAGACACAATGGGGCTTTCACCAAAAGCACTTGAAAATTTTTTAGAAGAATTTGGAGAATTGCGTGAGACTGGTTGTTATAACAAATCAACCGGTCGTAGAATTGCTGCTTGTATGCCGATGCACACATTTGGTTTTCCCGTTCATTTAGATGAATTGATGACGGTTTGCAACAAATGGCAAATTCCGTTGGTAGAAGATGCCGCAGAATCTTTGGGAAGTTTTTATAAAGGAAAACATACAGGAACCAAGGGATTAATCAGTGGTTTTTCATTCAATGGAAACAAAGTGGTAACAAGCGGTGGCGGCGGCGCAATTATCACCAATGATATAGAGCTTGGAACGCAAGCAAAGTATTTGACTACCACAGCAAAACGTCCGCATCCTTACGAGTTTTTCCACGACGAAACGGGCTATAATTTCAGAATGCCTAATTTGAACGCCGCTTTAGCTTGCGCGCAATTGGAATCTTTGAATGGTTTTCTTGATGACAAAAGAATTTTGGCGAATAAGTATGCTGAGTTTTTCAAAGAATCCGGAATCAAATTCAGACAAGAAACTGCTGACACAAAAGCAAATTACTGGCTAATGTGTGTTGAGCTTAATAATAAAGCGGAAAGAGAAGAATTTTTAAAAAACACCAACAACCACGGCATAATGACGCGTCCGATTTGGAATTTGATGTACCGTTTGCCAATGTATGCAAATTGTCAGCGTGATGCTCAGACAAATGCTGAGTTTTTAGAAGAAAGAATTGTTAATATTCCAAGTAGTGCCAGATAAAAATTCCATAGCAATAATAGGATATTCAGGACACTCTTTTGTTGTTTTAGATGCAGCAAAGGAAATGGGTTTGGATGTGGAATATTATTGTGAAAGAAATAAAGTTTCGTTCAATCCTTTTGAAATAAATTATTTGGGAGATGAAGGAAACGAATCTTTTGATTGGAATTCTGTAGATAAATTTATTTTAGGAATTGGTGATAACAGAATCCGTCAGAAAGTGGCAGATTTAATTTTATCTAAAAATAAAAAAATATTAAATGTTTTTCATCCATCTTCTGTTATAAGTAATTATGCGAGTTTTGGAACAGGAAATTTCATAGCTGCAAATGTTGCAGTTAATGCTTTAGCAAAAATTGCTGATAATTGTATTTTAAACACAGGTTGCATTGTTGAACACGAATGTGTGATCGAAAGTGGAGTTCATATAGCGCCTGGAGCTGTTTTAGCTGGAAGCATTACTGTAGGTGAAAACTCTTTTATCGGAGCGAATACTGTGATAAAACAAGGAATAAAAATAGGAAGTAATATTATCATAGGTGCTGGGAGTGTCGTGACAAAAGATATTTTAGAAAGCAATATTTATTTTGGAAACCCCTGTAAACTAATAAATTCAAATAATCGAAATGAAAGTTAAAGATTTTTCTAATATTAAAATAAATTATTCTGATAGTTTACATAGGGCATTAGAAAAAATGACTAATAACAATCATAAGTTATTAATTGTTGTAAAAGAATCTAAGTATTATAGTTTACTTAGTATTGGCGATATTCAGCGTGCTATTTTACAAGGTAAAGACTTGAACGTAAAAGTAGAAAATGCTCTACGAACTAATGTTAAAATTGCTTATGAGTATGATGATGAAGATGTAATCAAAAATATGATGCTTAATAACAGAATGGAGTTTTGTCCTGTTATTAATTCTGATTCTGAAATTGTAAATATATTCTTTTGGGAGGATTTATTTGATAAAAAGATTGTTCATAATAAAAGCTCCTTTAATCTTCCTGTGGTTGTTATGGCAGGTGGTTATGGAACTCGACTACGTCCATTGACTTATGTCATTCCTAAACCATTAGTACCAATTGGTGAAAAAACAATGCTTGAAGAAATATTTGAAAAATTTAGTATATATGGTTCAGCTAATTTTTATTTATCAGTAAATTATAAGTCAGAGCTTATAAAATTTTATTTACAACAAAATAATCTTCCTTATAAGATTGAATACTTTGAGGAAGAAATACCACTGGGGACAGCAGGAAGTTTAACTTTATTAAAAGGAAAAATAAATACAACATTTTTTGTTACAAACTGTGACATTTTGATTGAAGAAGACTATTCCGAAATTTTAGATTTTCACAGAAAAAATGATAATGTAATAACGGTTGTTGCCGCAATAAAACAGATGACTATTCCATATGGAATCATGAATATTGGTGAAAATGGTGAGCTGTTAAGTATCGAAGAAAAACCTAATTTCAATTTTATTGTGAATACAGGATTTTATATCCTTGAACCTGAAATTTTTGATTTTATACCGGAAAATGAAATTTTTGATTTACCAACATTAATTGAGGAAATAAAGAAAAACCACAGAAAAGTAGGAGTTTTTCCTGTTGCCGAAAATTCCTGGACAGATATGGGGGATTGGGCAGAATATAGTGGAATTTTAAAGAAAAAAGGATTTAATTTAGGCTAAATGAAAATACTTCTAACGGGTATAGGACAAGCAAATTTTTTGAATCAACTTTATTCAAAGGTTATTCCTTTGGGTAAAATAGATGTTCATATAATTGATATGACGTTTAAGTCTGAAGCTGAAAGATTACAATCAGAAAAAATTTTTAAGATACTACCAACTTATAAATTAGAAAAAAATATTCTTTCGTACTTATTACCATTCAAGTCTAAATTCTTTTGGAAACTATTTTTTTTCTTTTCTATTTCTGGTAAATTCAAAACTTTCAAAACTTTTAAATTATTTATAAACGCACAAATCTATCAGTATAATTTGGCCAAAATGATAGATAGTTTAGGTTATGATGTAATACATCATCATTATTTGACTGTTCATTTTGGAAATTTTCTACTTTATTTAAAAAAAACAAAATTTATTGTATCTTTTTGGGGATCTGATTTATTTAGAGAATCTAGCTATATAGATTTATTTTTTAAAAAACAAATTCTAGATAATGCTGAAAAAATAACAGTTGCAACTTCAGATATGCAATATAATGTTATGACAAAATATGGTTTAAGTTTACGTAGTAAGATAAAAAAGCTAAAATTCATTAATAATAATCAATACTTTGATACAATAAATAAACTTACTCCAAGTGATATAGAAACTAATAGGAAGTTATTGTTTCCTCAGGTAGAACAAGAGCTTATACTATCTTTTGGACACTCTGGATTCAAAGAGGAGAACTACGAAGATCTGTTGAACTGTATTGAAAAAATTGATAAAAATACAACTTCAAAATTTCATTTTTTATTTGTTTTAACCTATGGATTAGATAAAGATAATCTAGTATCAATGATAAATTCAAAAATGAGTAAATTAGAGATAGGTTATACTATTTTAAGCAAGTTCTTATCGCATTCAGAATTAGCTAATTACAGATCATGTGTAGACGCCTTTATATTTGCTCCACAGACCGATGCTTTTAGTGGTTATCTTACAGAGTGTTTTTACCAAAAGGTACCAGTTTTTGTAGGTTCTTGGTTACCATACAAAGAATTTATAAGAATGGGAATAAAATACCACGACTTTGACAATTTTAATGATTTAAAGGAGATGTTAATAAATATTGATGATTTTGTAAAGAGCGATTATAGAGGGAATAGGGAGATTGTCAAGCAATATTTTATTGAATCAAACGATAGTGTCGAATGGAGTAAATTATATATAAATGCCTGAAAAGAGTATTGGACAACCGAACTTAAATAAGAAAATTAAGATTGGTTTAAAGTGGAATCTTATAAACCAAGTCATTTCACAATTTATATTCATTTGGTTTAGCATATACCTTGCCCGGTTATTAGGCCCTCAGGCATATGGATTAGTTGGAATGGTTACAGTGTTATCTGGATTTGCTGTAATCTTTGTGGACTTCGGATTTACAAGTTCAATTATTTATTATCAAATTGAAGCGGAGAAAAAACTGTCCAGCATATTTTGGTTTAATATCTTTGCAGCATCAATTATTTATTTAATATTTTTCATTCTTGCTCCCACTATTGCTAAATTTTATAATGAACCACAACTGGTAAAATTGACTCGTGTAATCTGTTTTGGAATTATTATTTCTGCATTTTCTTCTATGCAGGCAACTCTTCTTAGTAAAGAAATTAATTTTAAAAAAAAGGTTATCATTCAATGGTTTAGTACAATTGTCAGTTACTCGGTAGGTTTTTTTCTAGCTTTTAAAGGCTATGGAGTTTGGAGTATTGTATTTATGTCACTTGTCAATAATTTTGTAAATAGTGTAATTCTTTGGTTGACCTCATCTTGGAAACCCTCTTTCTATTTTTCATTAGAGGAGTTAAAAGGTCTAACGAAATATAGTACAAATATCGGTGCAACCAGTATTTTTACTTATCTAACAAGAAATCTTGATAATTTCATTGTAGCTAAATTTTTAGGACAAACGGATTTAGGATTATACACCAATGCTTATCGTCTTATGATGCTGCCGGTTACTAATGTTGCCGGAATATTTGGAAGTGTTTTGTTTTCAGGATTCTCAAAATTAGGTGATGATTTAAATAAAATGGCTGATATATACCTAAAGACAGTTAAAGTCATATCATTTGTTACCTTTCCTTTAATGATTGGAATTTTTTCTATTTCACAGGATTTAATTATGATTATGTATGGCCACAAATGGATGGGGGCTGTTCCTCTAATAAGGATTTTATCATTATTAGGGGCTGTTCAATCAATTCTATTTTTAAATGGGACTATATTCAATGCTGTAGGTAAACCTAAGGTAGCTCTTTACACGACAATTGTTTTATATTTATTCTTAATTGTAGGCTGGATTATAGGTTTAAAATTAGATGGTATTATTGGTTTTACAAGAGCCTATTTAATTATTGCAGGTTTAGGGAGTGTTTTTATTCTCTATAATGCAATAAGATTTATCAATCTGAATTTGTTTAATGTTTTTCAAGTAATAAAAAAACAATTATTTGGTTCTTTATTAATGGGATGTTTAATTTATATACTTAACAGATTTTTTTTAATTCAGGATATAAATATTCGTTTTACAGTTAACATTTTGCTAGGTATTTCGTTTTATGTTAGCTATTCATTTTTATTCCAGAGAGATATGATAAGTATAATAAAAGGTTTAAAGAGTAAATCTGGATAAATTTATAAATTATAAATTATCACTTAATAATAGTAATTATTAAAATTAAATCATATGAAAAGTGTTTCTATAATTATAGTAACATATAATGCTGAAAAGTATATTTATAATTGTGTTAGTTCAATTAATGAATCAAAAATTAATGTGCATATCATCGTTATCGATAATGGTTCGCAAGATAAAACATTAGACATCATTAGAGCTAATTTCAAAAATATTGAAATTGTAGATTCCAAGAAAAATTTAGGATTTGGAGCTGCCAATAATATAGGTTATGAAATAGCTTTAGCAAGAAACTCAGATTATATTTATTTGCTTAATCAAGATACAATTAGTTACCCAGAAACATTAAGTAGAATGATTGAGATTTTAGATAGTGATAGTCATATTGGAGTTGCGTCTCCTATGCATTTAAATGATGATGGACAAAAGCTTGATAAAAAATTTGAAGAATATATTTCTGCTGGATCTTGCCCAGAATATATTTCAGATGCTTCATTGAACAAAGTCTCTACTTTTTATGAAATTGGTTTTGTAAATGCTGCAGCTTGGTTGATTAACATAGAAGTGATTAAAAAACTTGGGGGATTATTTTCTTCAGCATTTTTTCACTATGGAGAAGATTCAAATTTTTTATCTAGATTGAGATATCATAAAAAGAAATGTGTCATTATTCCAAATATTTACGTTCATCATCTTAGAGAGGAAAGATCTGGAAAGATGAGCGCAGCTTTTGAGAAAAGAAAACTTTCGATAAAAAAAGTTGAGATAATGACAAATATAAATAGAGATTATAAATCTACAGTAAAAATTTTATATAAATATGCCGGACAACAGATTTTTCACGGGAATTTAAAAGGAGGATTCGAATTATTATTATATCCTATAACTCACAGGACTGAAATTTTAAGATATAGAAATTCTTACACAAGTAGTAAAATACTCTAGAAATAGGTAGTCTGTGTTTTTGGCAACTAATCTAAACAATATTTAAAAATGATTACAATCATTATCCCTTTTTTCAATAGATTTTCTCAGTTACACAATACCTTGCTTTCTGTTAAAAATCAGTCTTTTCAAGATTGGGAGTGCCTGCTTATAGATGATGGTTCAGATCAAGAGGAGTTATTCAAAATAAACGAATCTATTTTGGATGATAAAAGATTCAGAATAATCTTAAGACCGGATGATCGGCTTAAAGGAGCCAATTCTTGTAGAAATATTGGAATAGAAAATGCCAAAGGTGAGTATATTGCACTTTTAGATTCTGATGACTTGTGGCCTGAGAATTATCTCTCGGATTATTTAAAATTTGTGAAATCAGTACCTGAGTTTAGTGGTGGTTTTGCAAAATGTCTAATACGAAACGGAGAGAAAGAATGGATTTCCGATTCTAGGGATTTGTTAGAAAATGAGAGTTGTTTTGATTTTTTATTAGATGATAAAGCTATTGCCCAAACATCCACGTTTTTTATAAAAACATCAAAAGCTAAAGATATAAAATTCGATGAGTCGTTATTACGCCATCAAGATTGGGATTTTTTTATACGTTTTGGTGAAAAGTTTAATTGGCAATATAATCCTGAACAATATGTAATAGTGATTTGGGAAAAAGGTGCGAAAAGAACTATTCATTTTCCGTCTTGTATTAAAGTTTACAATAATTTTCAGTCGCAGATTTCAAATTTAGATAATCGTAACAGATATCTTTTTTCAATGTATGAAAAGTCATTGCAGTACAATTCTGATAAAAAAATTAAAGATTTCTATTTGAAACAGCTTAAAATTAATAATTATAAAGTAAACACTAATAGAGAATTTCTAATGATAAAATATCCTTTTATTTATCAGTTTCTCAGAAATTTTGTAAAAAAGTAGCAAATGAAAATAATAAGATTAAGTACTTTTTTAAATTTTGGAGGAATAGAAACTAAGATGGTTAACCTATCGCATTATAATGATACCGAAAACGAATGGATTTTTGCAGCAGTTGGTAAAGGAGGGGTTGCCGAAGAACGAATTTTAAATAACAATAAAAGAACAGCAATCCTCAATTTAAATTATAAGATTCCTTCTTTGAAAACAATATGGACGCTTTACAAATATTTAAAGAAAGAAAGACCAGATATTTTACATACTTCGGGAGCTGAAGCTAATTTTTTCGGTTTCTTAGCAGGAAGAATGGCTAAAGTTCCGAAGATTATTGTTGAAGAAATTGGTATTCCGAATCAATCATATAATGCAAAAAAAATATTTGGCTTCATTTTTAAAAATGCAGATTACGTAGTTGGCGAGTCCCAGACTGTGGTCAATCATATTGTCTCAAATTATAAGTTAAATGTTTCAAAGACCAAAGTTATTCACAATTTTGGTTTGTTTAACTATAAATTTGATAGCCAAAAATCCCAAAATGATAATAATTATTTTCATATTGTGATGATATCTCGTCTAGAACCTGTTAAAAATATTGAAGCTGTTATTAATGTTATTGCTCATTTGAAAGATAGGATCTCCGTAAGAATTAAATTAACAATTGCGGGAAGCGGAACATTAGAAGAAAATTTGAAAAATAGAGTTAGTGAGTTAAAGCTTAGTGAGAATGTATTTTTCATGGGTTTTATATCTGATCCTTATCCTATTCTTAAAAACTCAGACTTATACATTTTAAATTCATTTTCTGAAGGATTTTCAAATTCATTAATAGAAGCAATGTATAGCTCCACACCATCCCTCAGTACAGACGTAGGAGCAGCTAGTGAAATTATTGATAACAATGTTAATGGATTCCTTATTCCTGCAGCAAATGAAAAAGTATTATTAGATAGAATAGAAACCATAATTTCTATGCCTAAAGAACGACTTCAGGAAATTGGTATGAAGGGGCACCAAAAAATCACGGAAAATTTCTCTTTAAATAATCATATTGCTGAACTAATGCAAATTTATAAGTCAAATAAGCTATAACCATTATGATTCGAGTATTACATATTATGTCAACAGTCATGGGGGGCGGTGTTGAAAGACGAAGGTTGTCTTTGGCAAAATATTTTAAAAACACCAATTTTGAGATGAAGTTGGTTGGGACTTATAAAGATGGTGTAATAGCTGAGCAAATTGAAGAAAATGGCGTGGAAATCATTGAGGTCGGGGATTTTAACGGGCCTTTTCACTGGGGAAAACATAAAGAAGTTCAGAAGATAATTGATGATTTTAAACCACACATCATCCACGGTGCTGTATATGAAGGTGTCACAATGGCGGCGATAAATGGTTTTATAAAAAGAGTACCCATAGTTCTTTTAGAAGAAACTTCCGATCCTCAAAATAGAAGTTCTAAAGCAAATTTTCTATTAAGAATTTTTTCTTTTGCAGCAGACAGATTCATTGCTATAGCTCCGAATGTAGCAGATTATCTTAAAAAAAAGGCAAAGGTATCTGCGAAGAAAGTTATTACAATTAACAATGGGGTCGAAATTCCAAGAACTGTTTCAGACTTAGAAATTATGAACTTAAAAAATCAATATTCTATAAAGGATGATGATTTTGTCGTAGGAACTGTTGGCAGATTGTTTAATGATCACAAAAAAATTACAGATATAATTGAAGCTGTTCATCTTTTAAGAGAACTTGATAAACTCAAATTAATTATTGTTGGGAGTGGCAAGGATGAAGAGTTGATTATGCAAAAAGCAATTTTTACAGGCTATCAATTTGATACAGCACCTTTTTATAAATTAATGGATGTATTCTGTATAGCATCACAAAGAGAAGGTTTTGGATTGGTTGCTGCTGAGGCAATGCTTCACCATCTTCCGGTCATTGCTACTAAGGTAGGGGGGTTGCAAAATGTTGTAGTCGATGGAGAAACGGGTATGTTGATAGAGCCTCATCAACCAAGAGAAATTGCAAATTCAATTCAAAAATTATATAATTCATCAGAATTGCTAGACTTGTATGCAACAAACGGGTATAATAGGGCAATAGAGAATTATACAGAAGAAAGATACGTGAGAGAAGTAATTGCGTTATATATGGAATTATTAAAAAAGAAAAAAATACATGCCTAAAAACCTCCTCTTCATCACTTGGGACGGACCACAGACTTCTTATATGGAAGGTCTTTTTATGCCTATTTTTCAGGAAATTGCTAAGATAAGCGATTTCAAATTTCACGTTTTGCAGTTCACTTGGGCAGAGGAGAAAAAAATCAGTCAAACTAAAAAGTGTGCAGAGAAAATGGGAATCACATATTCTGCTTTGCCTATTCTTAGAAAACCTAATGTATCTATAGGAAGTCTTTTGACGGTTTTTACATCATCAAACAAAATCAAAAAATATATCAGGGAAAATAAGATTGATATCGTGATGCCAAGAAGTACTTTTCCTGCAATGATAATTAATCAAATCAAAAATAAAAATATTAAAATTATTTTCGATGCGGATGGATTACCTATAGAAGAGAGAATTGATTTTGCGGGTCTGAAGAGAGATTCTCTTCAATATAAACTGATGAAGTCTGCTGAAACCAAAATGCTTAAAAATGCAGATGCAGTCATCACTAGATCTCAAAAAGCAATTGATATTCATCTTAGTAATATTGGAGAAGTAAACAGGCCAAAATTTTCGGTAGTATTCAATGGAAGAGAAAACAATCTTTTCAAATTAAATGATGAAGCCAGACTCAAAGCCCGCACAGAATTACAATTGGATACAGAATTCCTTTTTGTTTACGCAGGTTCTTTAGGTCCGCAATATTGCTTGTCCGAAATGTTGGAAATTTTTAAGAATTACAAGACAAAGCACCATTCCAAATTTCTAATTCTGACAGGCAATACAGAGTTTGCCAAACAAAATATCCCAGAAGATCTGCAATCAGATATTATTTTGAAGTCTGTACCATCAGATGACGTTCCATTTTATCTCAACGCAGGAGACGCTGCTTTTGCATTGAGGCAGCCAAGTTTCAGTATGCAAGGTGTAGCTCCAATTAAATTGGGCGAATATCTTCTTTGTGGCTTGCCGGTGATTGCAAGTAAAGGTATTGGGGATACAGATGACATTTTGCAGAATTTTGAAGAATGCTATCTCTATGATCATTCATTGGATTTGCTATCTCAAGCAAGTCTTATCACGAACTTTTTAGAAAAGTCTATATTTGCGGACAGAAATAATATCTCTAGAAAAGCTCAGCGATATTTTTCTCTGGAAGCTGCTGCAGAATCATACATCATAGCAATCAACAAAATTAAGCAATGAAAATCCTTTATCTTACCAAATACACAAGAATGGCGGGTAGCAGTAGAATGCGGAGCTATCAGTACTTCCCGTATCTTGAAAGGTCAGGGATGAAGATAACGGTAAAACCTTTTTTTGATGATGATTATCTTAAAGATTTTTACGCTGGAAAAAAAAATGTAAACACAGTTATAAAGTCGTATTTACGAAGGTTTTTTGTGTTGTGGTCAGTTTTGAGATATGACAGTGTAGTAATCGAAAAAGAAATTTTCCCTTTTCTTCCTGCTGTTGTAGAATGGATGTTAAAATTATTGGGAATTAGATATATTGTAGATTATGATGATGCTATTTTTCATAATTATGACCAAAGTTCAAATCCAATTATTAAAAAGTTTCTGGGGAATAAAATTGCCAATGTGATGAGATATAGCGGAATTGTTATAGCAGGTAATCATTATTTGGCAGAATATGCTTGGCGATCTGGAGCAAAAAAAATAGAAATCATCCCAACAGTAATAGATCTGGATAGATATCCAATTAAAGCAAATTTAGATTCTGAAAAATTCATTGTAGGCTGGATAGGAACTAAAACGACTTTTGAAAAACATCTCTTACCGTGCAAAAATTGGGTTAAAGAATTGCAAAGCCAAGATCCAAATATCCAGTTCAACATTGTTGGGATAAGAGAGGATATGGATCTCGGAAAAAATGTAAAGTACATCCAGTGGACAGAACAGACAGAAGTGTCCGAAATTCTAAAAATGGATGTGGGCATTATGCCTCTTCAGGATTCCGAATGGGAAAAAGGAAAGTGTGCCTATAAATTAATTCAGTATGCAGCTTGCGGAATTCCCGGAGTAGCATCCGATGTGGGAATGAATAAGGATGTTTGTATTGATAATGTGACAGGACAAATTGCTTATGAAGATCAGGATTGGATAGATCATATTCTGTTTCTGAAAAATAACAGTCTTCAGAAAAAAGAAATGGGAAATAACGCACGGCAGTTGGTAGAACAAAAATATTGCATACAGGTCACTGCAGATAAATGGTGTAAAATATTAAGTAAATGATTCTAGATATCCTATACATACCATTATTTGTATTATTGGCGTTTCAGTTTCCAAAATTGTTGCTTGAAGATAAGGAACAAGCTTATTTGCCAATTCTGAATAAATTGGCTTTATTTCATTTTGTTCTAGGAATAGCGTATTTCTTTACCACCAATAATGGAGGTGGAGACGCTTGGGGCTATTGGACAGCCGCAAAAAATATGAATTATCTACAGTTTGTAAAAGACGTGAGCGGAGGCGAGGGAACCGAGTTTATGAGGGCCTTCAATTATATTCCGGGCAATATGATGGGAATGTCATTCTTGTCCAACACGATGTTTTACAGTTTGTTGGGTTTCATGGGAATAACCTATTTTTTCCTGATAGCCGCGCGTACCATTCCTTACAACAAAATGATAAGTGGTTATGTACTGTTTCCATTGATTTTCTTTCTCCCTAATCTTCATTTTTGGAGCGCAGGAGTAGGAAAAGATACAATCCTGTTTCTTTGTATAGGCATGTTTGTTTATGGATTGATGAAACCCTTTCAGAGAATTCCGCTAATTATAATTGCAGGATTATTAGCAATGGCAATCCGACCTCATATTCTATTATTCTTAATGGTAGGCTTTGGTTTGGCTTATGTATTTGGAGGAAAGGTGTCGCCATTCCAGAGATTCCTATTTTCTGCAGTGATGATAGGCGTTGGGATTGCTATTTTGCCAAGCGTAATGGAGTTTGCCAAGATAGAGGAAGCTTCAGCGGAAGGTTTTGATAAGTTTGCAACGGGGAAGGCTGCTGTTTTGAGCCGTGGAAGTACAGGTTCTGCCATAGATATTTCGTCATATCCATTTCCCCTAAAAATTCTCACGTTTTGGTTCAGACCTTTCTTTTTTGATGTCAGAAATATTAATGGTTTGATTGCCTCACTGGAGAATTTGGTACTTGTTATTGTCTTTATCAAAGCAATGAGAACAAGTCCTGTTATAGCTTTCAAGGCAGCACCTTTTGTAATAAAAGGGCTGGTGTTGTTTTTGATTATGGGAACACTTGCATTTTCGCAGTCATTAGGAAATGTTGGGATTATGATTAGAATGCGCAATATGTTTCTGCCGGGGATGATCATCTACCTGATGTGGGTGTTCTCCTACCAGCAGCAGAGAATTAGGGCTTTTAAAGATAGCACCGAAGTCAAGTAAGATAGTTTAAATCATATAATTAAACCTGTCACGCTGACACTCTCGAAACATTCTTAACATTAAATCTTAAAAATCCTTAACTTAGCATTCATTATTTTAGCATTAGATTAGAATATTAGCAAAAGCCCTGATATGAAAAGCAAAGAGTGGTTATTCCCCGTTATTTTATTGGTTTACCACCTGACCTTTGCCATAATAGCCTGGGAGTACAGCCAGCAGCACCCCAGTGATGCTGTTAGATATTGGATGCTGGAAGAAGAATGGTCAGATTATCTTCATTGGGGAACAGATGTTATTAAACTGATCAGTTACCCTTTTTCATCCGTTTTGCAATGGCCATTTTGGACAGGTTTTTTGCTGTACAGCCTAATCGGTTTCTTTGCAATATGGGAATTTTATAGTTTCTCATTAAGATACATCAAACCATCAGGGAAGTGGGAAAAAGGATTGTTAATTTTAATTTTCTTACTGCCTAATCTCCATTTTTGGACTTCTGTTATCGGGAAAGAACCTGTTGTTTTTTTGGCAATTACATGGATCATTATACAAAATAGTCATAGGAAATACGTCAGCATTAAAAATATTTTGGGCTGGTTGCTTCTGACTTCTGTTAGACCGCACGTCGCAATGTTTCTCCTCATGGCAGTATTATTAGGAATGCTTTGGGAGAATAGAAAATGGAATTGTAAAAAGTCAATAGCGATAGTTGCGAGTGTCTTGACAATATCCGGATTATACCTGATGACAATGCATTTACTGAACCGAAATCCTTTGGATATAGCTTATATTCTGGAGAGAAATAGAGCCTCATTAGTAGCTTTCAAAAGAGCAGGATCGTACATCTCAATGATAGATTATAATTGGATAGAAAGAGTATTTGCACTCAATTTCAGACCATTGTTTTGGGATGCCCGGTCAACCTATGATTTTATTTTAAGTGTAGAAAACCTTTTGGTAATAGTATTGTTGCTGACATCAGTAGTTGTTTGGGTTAAAAATGCTAAACATATAAAATGGGATTTTTTTGCAAAGATTTCCATATTATTTTTCGTCATCGCTTCTCTGTTTTATATCCAGCGTTATGCGTGTCTCGGAATCTTCGTCCGAACCAAAATAATGTACTTGCCATTTTTGCTAATCGTTGCCATCAAAATAATAGTCAAAACTGCAAAAAAAAAATATTTACTAATCAAAAAAGAATAATGATAATGTCATTTTGATTAGGGATTTAAAGAATCAAACTTAATTCATATGTGATAAATATTTGGAAAAAAGTGTTATGCAATTTCCTATTTCGATTAAGGGTAACTCTTAGTGTAATTCCTTAATTATCTTTTGCAGAATTAATGTTTAATAGAATTCTAGTTGAGATTGGGTTAATTTTAATAACTTTTTATTTAATGAACCAAAGGTTTAAAATGAAAAACTTTATTACCGCGTAAAAGACAATCAAACTTTCCAAGGTTACAACTCTCAAGCCCTGCAACTCACATCTCTCAACCCCAAAGCCTTTTCCTATCTTTGTAAAAAAATTTTTAAATGGCAAAACTCTTCCGCATTACCACAGTTCCCATTTCTGTAGAAAAATTATTGGGCAATCAGCTTACTTTTATGAACCAACATTATGAGGTAACTGCTATTTCATCCGATAAAGAATATCTAGATAGAGTAGGAACCGATTTGGGAATAAGAACCCATGCCATCGGAATGACGCGTCAGATTACACCTTTTCATGATTTGAAATCTCTTTGGCAGATGTACAGGTACATCAAAAAAGAAACCCCCGAAATTGTACATACCCATACACCCAAGGCCGGATTAATTGGGATGCTGGCAGCCAGACTCGCAGGCGTTAAAATCCGTCTTCATACGGTGGCAGGCTTGCCATTAATGGAGGCAGAAGGTCTTAAACGAAAAGTGTTAAATGCAGTAGAAAAATTGACCTATGCTTGTGCAACAAAAGTTTATCCCAATTCTCAGGGATTATATGATTTTATTATA
>Ga0302347_1001627_pt1 | contig 26295 bp, 26 predicted proteins | sample PhyWR1_FD_202178 | JGI IMG/M metagenome (GOLD analysis project Ga0302347, IMG submission 202178) | Leaf surface microbial communities from wheat plants in UC Gill Tract Community Farm, Albany, California, United States - DLSL W.R1 (v2)... | ecosystem: Host-associated > Plants > Phyllosphere >...
CGCGTGCGCATCCCGGAGCAGGCCCACAAGTTTCCGGGGCAACTGTCCGGCGGCCAGCAACAGCGTGTGGCGATTGCCCGCGCGCTGTGCATGAAGCCGAAAATCATGCTATTCGACGAGCCGACTTCGGCACTCGACCCGGAGATGGTGAAAGAGGTTCTGGACACCATGATCGGCCTGGCCGAAGACGGCATGACCATGTTGTGCGTCACCCACGAAATGGGCTTCGCGCGTACCGTGGCCAACCGCGTGATCTTCATGGACAAGGGCGAGATCGTTGAGCAGGCGGCGCCGAATGACTTCTTCGACAACCCGCAGAATGACCGGACCAAGTTGTTCTTGAGCCAGATTCTGCATTGATCGAGGTTTGAAAGAATAAACCCGGCCTGGTGCCGGGTTTATTTTTGCCTTGAATCTTTCAGGAAGCGTGAGCTGCGAGTTGCTGTGCGTCTTTTGCGATGAGCAGTTGGTTCAAGTCTTCGCCGACATTGAGGGTCTTTATCTCGGCTACCAAGTGGGGATGTTTATCCAAAAGGCGCATGAGTGTGAGCAGCGGTTCCGGCGGAAAGATTTCCGCCCTTTCGTAGCGAGAAAATGCGTTGTGCCCGCGAATGGTCAGTAATAGCGCGGCATCCTTCTGTGTCAGATGCAGTTTGCGACGGATTCGCTTCATTTCCGCAGCGATAACTATTTTGGCATCGATCAACAACTGATCGCTGGCCTCTGAATAACGCTCTGCACTGTCGTCATCGTAATCGAACTCTATCTCCTTGCAGGCATGGCATTCCCAGCCAGCAATGTCAGGGATTTCTCGAATCATGCCGCGAGTATTGATGGTGAAAGTGCGACCTTCAAAATGCCGCATGCCGTCGTGGGCACCACAGCTCATGCATTGTTGGGTTTTCATAAGGTTTTCTCCTTGAAGGAGATTACAGGAGGCCCCCCGCCCGGGCGGTGAGTGACCTTGATGTAAATCTCCGTGCCGTAGACCTTGATCAGATAGACGTCCTGCCAGATGCGATGGTCTGAATACGTCGTCATTGATTTATGCAACATTCGAGTCTCAAGGGCGCAAACCGCGAGTCGCATCTGGCCGATGTTCAACTCAAGCTGTCGCGCACCTTCCCGCGCACTTGCAGTAAAGGCTCGCAAGCCCAGCCTGATGACATCCGCTTTAACAAGCGCCAAATCGTAATGAGGTGTGTACTTTTCCATAAGACACCTGAGTCCAATAATTACCCTCTAAGGGTAATTTTATCAATCGAAAATACTGCTCCTTTTCCTGCCTAAGAACCCTAGTGCCTTGCCCTTGTAGGCAAGTCCGAATAGGCTGTGGGAAAATTCATCCTATGATTGGACGAAAGTGCTTAATCCATGACAGACATCGCCCCGCTGATAAAACGCTCCCTCGTCGACCAGGCCCTGGAGTAACTGCGCCAACGCATCACCCAAGGCCAATGGGCCGTTGGCGAACGCCTGCCCACCGAGCCGGAGCTTTCCGCCGAGCTGGGCATCAGCCGCAACACCGTGCGCGAGGCCATGCGCGTATTGGCGTTCTCCGGCTTGATCGAAATCCGCCAGGGCGACGGCAGCTATTTGCGCTCCACCACCGACCCGCTGGGCGCGATGCGCGCGTTATCCCATTGCACATTGGAACAGGCGCAGGAAACCCGGCAGATCCTCGAAGTGGAAGCGATCGGCCTGGCGGCACTGCGCCGTACCGAGGAAGACTTGCTTGACTTGCGTGAGGCCCTGCAAAAAAGCGCCGCGCTGTATCACGGTGAACTGGAGGCCTACATCAGCGCCGACCTGGTGTTCCACAAAGGCCTGGTGGACGCCGCACACAACCCGGCGTTGAGCGAGCTGTACCAGTACTTTTCCGCCATCGTCGGCGCCCAACTGCGCCAGACCCTGAACATCTCGCCGCGTCGCCAGGCGGTGTTCGACCTGCATATCGCCCTGCTCGAAGCCGTGGAACACCAGGACCCGGAACGCGCCAAATCCCTCTGCCGGCAGTTGATCAATGAACCTTGAAGCCAAGCGCCCACCCGAACTCGAAGAACTGTTGATCGACGCCGAAGCCGACGACGAGGTGGTGCAACACAGCCACCCGGTGGTGAGTCGCCCCTGGCTGTTGCTGCTGGGCCTGATTTTGGTGGCGTTGAACCTGCGCCCGGCGCTGTCGAGCATGTCGCCGTTGCTGGCCGACGTCTCCAGCAGCCTGGGGTTGTCGGCGGCCAAGGCCGGTCTGCTGACGACCTTGCCGGTGCTGTGCCTGGGCCTCTTCGCGCCGATGGCCCCAATCCTGGCGCGGCGTTTCGGCGCCGAGCGCGTAGTGCTGGGGATTCTGCTGACGTTGGCCGCCGGCATCATCCTGCGCAGTTCGTTGGGCGAAGTGGGGCTGTTCGCCGGCAGCCTGATTGCCGGTGCGAGCATCGGCATCATCGGTGTGTTGCTGCCGGGTATCGTCAAGCGTGATTTCGCCAAACAGGCGGGCGCCATGACCGGCGTGTACACCATGGCCCTGTGCCTGGGCGCGGCGCTGGCGGCGGGGGCCTCGGTGCCGCTGAGCCATTACTTTGCTGACAGTTGGCCGGTTGGCCTGGGCTTCTGGGTGCTGCCGGCATTGGTGGCGGCGCTGTTCTGGTTGCCCCAGGTCGGCCAGAAACACGGCGCCCATCAGGTCGCTTACCGGGTGAGGGGGTTGCTGCGTGATCCGCTGGCCTGGCAGGTGACCTTGTACATGGGCCTGCAATCGTCCTTGGCGTACATCGTGTTCGGCTGGTTGCCGTCGATTCTGATCGGCCGTGGCCTGAGTGCCACCGAAGCCGGGTTGGCGCTGTCCGGCTCGATCATCGTGCAATTGGCCAGCTCCCTGGCCGCACCCTGGCTGGCCACCCGTGGCAAAGACCAGCGCCTGGCGATTGTGGTGGTGATGTTGCTGACCCTCGGCGGCCTGTTCGGCTGCCTGTATGCACCGCTGGACGGGCTGTGGGGCTGGGCGATTCTGCTCGGCCTGGGCCAGGGCGGTACGTTCAGCCTGGCGCTGACCTTGATCGTGCTGCGCTCGCGCGATGCCCATGTGGCGGCCAACCTGTCGAGCATGGCCCAGGGCATCGGCTACACCCTGGCGTCCATGGGCCCGTTCGCGGTGGGCCTGGTGCACGACTGGACCGGCGGCTGGGGCGCGGTGGGCTGGATCTTCGCGGTGATCGGCCTGGGCGCGATCATCGCGGGGTTGGGCGCCGGCCGCGCGCGGTATGTGGCCGTGACCAGCGAAAAGGTCTAGAGGTACAACACTTCCATGGTGCTGGAGCCGTCGATATGCACGTCGCTGCTCAGGTCCAGGTTGCGCGTGGCAACGATGATCGTGTCGACCCTGACCGTGCTGCTCAAGCTCCGGATCGCCGTCGGCCCGCTGGTGCTGCCGGCGGTGTCGGTAAAGCCCAGGAAGCTGCGTGCGCCGATGTCGATCGGGTTGCTGTTGGCGGTGCGCCAGGCGACGCCGCCGCTGGTGGATTCGGTGCCATAGACCTGGGGCAGCGTGTCGATCACCGTCTGGCTGGGGTCGAAAGTCAGGGAAAACAGGCCGATTTTATTACCGCTTTGATCCAGCCCGAGTCCGTAGAAAATCTCGCTGTTGACGTTGGCGGTACCGTCGCGGTTGTCGCCCATGCGCAAGGCGTAACGGCTCGCGGCCTCGCAGGTGATGGTCACATTGAGGTAGCGCACCGGCAGGCGTGTGCCGCGATCGGCGTTCAAATCCTGTTGGGATATCTTGCCGTAGTCGATCAGCCCGTTACTCGACAGCGTAGGGGTGCAGGCGGTTGGGGTGAGCAGGCCGGTGACCGCGAGTTCGGTGCTGGACGCCGCCATGGCGCCGGCGCTGAGGCTCAACAGAGCCAGGGTTGCGAGGGAAAGCTGGCGTAGGTTCATGACCATACTCCTGGATCAGAGGTAGATGATTTCAATCGTGCCCGAACCATCGAGCACGACGTCGGTGCGCAGGTCCAGGCTGTTCATGGGCGACAGAATCGCGCGCACGCTGATCTGCCCGCTCAGGTTCTGGATCGCCGTGGGGCCGGCATGGCTGCCGGGTGTATCGGTGAAGCCCAGCAGGCTGTTGCTGCCGATGGGGATGGGGTAGCCGCTGGAGCTGCTCCAGGCCACGCCGCCGGTGGTGGAGTCGGTGCGATACACCTGGGGCAGGGCGTCGGCGCGCAGGTCGAAGGGGTCGAAATACAGGTAATAGCGACCGATGTTATTGCGCCCGTCATCCACCCCAAGGCCGTAGGCGGTTTCGTCGATGCCGCCGGTGGCCGAGCCTTTGCGGTTGTCTTGCATGCGCAAGGCAAAGCGGGTGGGGCCGTCGCAGCCGATGCCCAGCAGCAGGCTGCGTGAGGCCAGGGCGTTTTCCTTGTCGGCGTTCAGGTTCTTGGCCCACATGCGGCCAAAATCAACGATGCCGCCATTGGACAAAGTGGCCTCGCAGGCCGCCGGAGCGAAGCCGGCTTGCAGCGACAACTCGCGGGCGCGGCCGGTGGCCACGGCGTCGATCAGCCCGCTCACATCCCAGGTCACCGCGTCGCGAACTTGCGTGGCGTCGGCCTGGGCCCAGGCGCTCACCTGCAGTTGTGCAGAAAAGCTGCTGCCGGTGGTGGGTACGCCATCGCGCAGGGGCACGATGGCATGGTCGGGTCGCCAGTCGAGTGCCTGGCCGCGTGCGCTGGGCGCCTGGCCTTGCCCGGCGACCAGGCCCAATTCCACGGCCTGGCCGTCGAGTACCGCATCGCTGACGTGCACGCGGTAGCTGCCGCGCTCGGTAAAGCGGTAACGCTCGGCCGTGGCCGCCAAGGCCCGGTAAAACACGTGCAGGTCGGTGGCTGTCGGGCAGTTCAGGTTCAGGCTCAGGCGGCGTTCACCCAGCAGGATTTCAGCGCTGGGGTTGCGCTGCACGGCGCGGTTCATCACGCCGAAATCCAGGCGCGCCTGGCTCAGGTTGAGCTGGCAATCGTCGGCTTGCGCCTGGCCCAGGACGAGGGTGGCCAGGCCCAGCAGTAAAAGTCGCTTCATCGGAAGATTCCTCATGGCGTCACACAGCGCGCCGGGGCGGTTTCGAAATACACCTGCGGGTCGGGGTCTTGCGCGAGGTCTACCTGCAGTTCACAACGGTTCATGCCCTCGGCCTTGACCCACAAACTGCGCGGGTCCAGCACATTCGGCAGGAACACCTGGCTGCCTTCCTGCACCAGGGTCACGAACTCGCCGTCGGCGGTGCTCACGGTGGCGCCACGGGGCAGCGGCGCGCCGTGGTCGGTGGTCACGGTGAGCAAGGCGCGACGGGTCAGGGCCACGCCGAATTCCACGCGGTCCACCGCGCCGCGCCCGGCGGTAATCAGGGCCAGGCCGTTGCTGATATCGGCGTTGCGCGGCAGCGATTGGGTTTGCACTTCCACCGCACTGCGCCCGTAGGCGGACACCTGCGGCACCACCGCCTGGCCAAGGGCGTCGGTCCACACCGGGCCGCTTGGGGTGGTGAGCTTGACCCCGGCCATGTCGCCCACCGACACCAGCGCGAAGGTGTCGCGCACCGGGTACGGCGAGAACGTCACCCCGCCGCTGTGGGCCACCACCGCGCCGCGTGCGCCGCCCTGGTAGCTGGAGCGCTCGGCGTCGGAGCGGCTGTAGTTGAGGTCCAGTTGCGCGTAACGCGGCAAGTAGGACACGCCCAAGGTGGACTCCACCTGATGGTCGCGGCTGTCGTGCTCGGCGCTGACCCGGTAGCTGAGTTGATCGTTGACCTGCTCGTTGACCCCCAGGCCGATGCGGTGCTCGCCCCCTGAGTTGCGCACCCAGGCGCGGCCTCGACGGCTTTCGCCGAGGGGCACGCTGAGGTTCAGGTACACCGCGTTCTCGTCATTCTCACGGCCGCTGACTTGCCATTCGGCGCTGGCCGACAGCGACACACCGCGCACGCTGGTACCCCAGGATGCGAGCGCGCGGCTGCTGTTTTCACCATTGAAGGCGGTGGTGCGCGACAGCCCGGCGTTGAATGCGCCGAGCCACGGATGGGCCCAGCCCAGGGACAGGCTCTGTTGATCGCGATAACGCGTGCGCCGGCCTTCGTCGTCGCGCGAATCGTAGTAACTCGCGTCTTCCAGTTCGCGGTAACCCATGGTGCGGTGGGACGTGCCGGCGCTGATCGACCACTGCTGTCCCAGGCGCTGGGACAGCGTGAGGTCGGTTTGCACGCCGCGCTCCTGCAGGCGTTGGGCATCGGCAATCTGGGTCGACAGCTGCAGCTGGCCGTCGGGCCACGGCAACAGGCCCAGGCTCGCGCCGGTCGCGCGGTAGTCCTCGGCGACCAGCCCGCCGGCACCCACGCTCAGGCGTGTATTCAGTGCGCCACTCCACCCGGCACTGACCACCCAGGGATCGTCGCCACGGGTATTGCCGATATTGCGCACCCGCCCGGCGCCCACCGAGTATCCGGCTGCCGGCAGGCCAATGCCGAGCATGGCCGCCGGCACGCTGAAGCGGCGCTCTTCGCCGCTGCTTTCCTTGACCGTGACTTCGACGTCGGCGCGGGTGTTCAGGCGCCGCACATCGGTCAGTGTAAACGGCCCCGCCGGCACCACCGTGGAGTGAATCAGCGCGCCGTTCTGGCGCACTTCCACCTGGGCCGGGCTGTTGGCGATGCCGTTGATGGTCGAGCCTTGTTCCTGGTCCTGCAGTGCCTGTTCGGTGAACACCTGCATGCCGGTGATCTGCGCCGAGGACAGCACCGGGTTGTAGAGGCTGATTTGCCCGGCCTGCAACACCGCCTGCTGTTCGGCGAAGGTGCGCTGGGCATAGGCTTCCAGGTGGGTGCTGCGCGAACGTGAATCCTGCCAGGTCTGCACCTGGCGGCTGCGCACGATCCAGTCGCCGGCGTTGAAGCCGACCTCGGTATTGGCCGAGCCGAAGCGGCTGGCGTCGTCTCCATAACGGTTGTACAAACCGGTGAGGTCGTAGTTGAGCAGGGCGGCGAAGCCACCGGTTTCATAGCCGGACAGTTCGCGTTGGCGTGGGCGCAGGGCATCGGTGGGCACCATCAGGTTGATGCTCAGGCTGGCCGGGTCTTGTTCCACCACGGTTTGCGGGTATTCGCCGAGGAAGTCATGGCAGCCGCTGTCGCCCAGCGGCGCCGGCACCACCAGGTCGGCGGCGTCCAGCAAGGGCCGGTCAAAGCACAGCGCGCCCTGGGGGTCGAAGCGTGCATCGAGGCGGCCACGGCGCTGGCCGTTCACTGTCAGGCTCACCGCGTGATGCCCGCTGGTGAAGCGCGGTGCGTCCAGCAGCAGGTAGGCCAGCTCCGGGTCGATCCCGCGCTGGTGCAGGGTTTGCGCGTCAAAGGCGTCGGCCCGGGCCTCGGCCGACAGCAGCGCCAGGGTCAGTGGCAGCGCGGCCCTGAACAGGGCAGGGCACAAAGGACAGTCGAGCACGGCTGCGCCGGCCGGGTCAGTGGTTACTGTGTTCACGTAAGGCACTCAAGTTATGGACGCGCGCAACGGTTGGCGGGCTTCCCGGTGACAGTCACAGGGCTGTCACTTCGTTATTCAGCGTTGGCTGCGGTTATCGGTGCTTCATAGGCGGCGACGGCAAAGCCGTAGACGGTGGCCGGTTGCAGGCGTACGGCGGTGGCGGCGTGAGGTGTGCTGAGCCGCAAGGTTTCGCCGGGCAGCACGTAGGTTCGCGGCAGCACCAGACCTTGTTTGCCGGGCAGCAGTTGCAGCTCCTGCGCCAGGCGCACCACGTAAGGCGTGGGGTTGGCGATGTTCAGGTGGCCGTCCTTGAGCGACCAGGTGAGCCCGGTCCAGGGTGTACGGTTCGGCGCCAGGCCTTTGGGGTGGATGATCACCGGCAGGTTCTGCCGCACGGTCACGCCGACCCGCGCGTGCCCGGCCTGTTGGGCGTCGCGGTCCTTGGGCATGCCTTCGAAGATCACCCGTTTCAGGCGCTGGGTTTGCAGCGGCGTGCGGTTTTGCAGAATAAAGCGCACCAGCTGGCTTTTATCCGCCTCCACCCGGGCAAGGGGCGGGGTGACAAACAGCAGCGACTCGGTGTCTTCCGGAATGTTCTCGAGGGTGACGTGCAGCAGCGCCAGCTTGCCGTCGGTGTTGGTGACCGACACCGAGGCTTCGCCATCGGCCTCGTTGACGATCACCACCGAGGTGTCGGGCACCATGCCGTCGGCGAATACTTGGGTGCTCAGTAGCCAGCCCAGGGCCAGCAAGGTTGCAGAGGTTTTCATGATGCACTTCCTGAAATGATCACGGGCTTTAGAGGTAACGCAGGTCCAGCACCAATGAACCGTCGAGGGGAACGTCTTGCCTGAGGGTCAGGCGGTTCGCCGGGTTGATGGTGGTTTGCGCGCGGATACGGGTGTTCAACATGACGATGGGTTCGGGAAATGGCCGGCCGGGGCGGGCAAAGCCCATCAGGGTCCTGGGGTATATGGCCGGTTGAGGCGACCAGATGCCGCCCTGGGTTTTTGACGCCAGCGACTGCATGGCCTGGCCGTCGCCTTGCGCCGCTTCGAACGCCAGGCCAACAGAGCCCAAGTGTTCGGTGGGGGCGTTGGGATTTTTGCCCAGGCCGTAGGCGGTGCCGGGTGCGGCGGACGAATCCTCGCGGCTGTCCACGCCGATCAGGGCAAACAGCATCGGGCCGCTGCAGATGATCTCCACCTCCAGCCACTGGCTGGGCAAGGCTGTGGGCGCTTCCTGGTTCAAGGTATGGGCAGGGATGGTGCCGTGGTCGATCACCCCGCTGCCGGACAGCGCGATGGTGCAGGAACTGGGCGTGACCAGGCCCGCGAGGGTCATCTCGGTCGCGCTGCTGGCAAACACGCTAGAGCCGGTGTTGAGCAATAACAGCGCCGCGCACAGGCGTAGGGTTCTGTTCATCATTCGGTCTTCAATGTGTTTGAGGCAAATAATTAAGGCGCCTCGCCGCGAACGGCGAGGCGGCGGGTTTACAGGTACTTCACTTCGAACGTGGCCGAGCCGTCGATGGGGTGCTCATCGCTCAGGTCCAGGCCGTCGGCCCGAGCGATGAACGCGTTGATTTCCAGGTTGGTGGTCAGTTGCTGGATCGGGATCGGCAGCCACACTCCGGTGGTGCGGTCACCAAAGCCCGCCAGGTCCATCGGCCCTATGCTGGAGTCTTCATACATTTCCATCCAGGAGGCGCCATTGTCGTGGGACTGTAGCGGGGTGATGGCGACGTTATCGCCCACGGCGCTGTTGAGCAGCAGGCTGTAGCCCCCCAGTTTCTGGGCGTCGTTGATCTGGCCCAGGCCGTACATGAAGGCGTAAGGCGCTGAGCCGGCCCGGTTATCGGTCCCGTTGAATGCATAGAGGGTCTTGCCCTCGCAGTTGATTTGCAGCTGCAAGGTGGTTCTAGGCAGTTCGGTGATGGTGGTGAGGTTGAGGTCCTTGGCCGAGATCTTGCCGTAATCGACCACGCCGTTGCCCGACAGGCTCGGTTCGCAGGCATTGGGGGTAATCACCCCCTTGACGGTCAAGTCGACGGTGGACGCTGCCACGGCACTCGCGCTGGTGCTGATCAGCAGCGCGGTAGCCAGGGCATTGAGCGTAAGTTTCATGGGGCACACGTTTCCTTTCGAGTAGGGCCGGTTGAGAAAAGGCTCACAGGTACTTCAGTTGCACGGTGGCGTGGCCATCCAGCGGTACTTCTTCGAGCACGGTCAGCCGGTCGGTACCATCGATCATGGTGAACAGGCGCAGGTCTGCGGTGAACCGTTTCACGGCAATCGGCGCATGGCTGGGGCCAGCGGCGGCGATAGAGGTTTGCCGGGTATGCCCCAGGGACACCGACGGCAGCCAGGTGGCTCCGCCATCGGTTGAGGTGACCGTTTTGACGGCGACGCCGTCGGCGACTGGATTGAACAGACCGAACCCGGCGCTGCCGAGTTTTTCGTTGTTGCCAGTCATGCCCAGGCCATGCCAGTTCTGGTTGATCGCCGACGTGCCTGCGCGGTTGTCGATGGTGCTCAGCGCGATGAACGTCGCTTCCTCACACTGGATTTCCAGTTGCATGGTCTGCGGCGTCAGCGAGGTTGGCGTGTCCGCGCTGAGCTCCTTGGCCGTCATCTTTCCGTAATCCACCACGCCTCCGCTGGAGAGCGTGGGGCCACAGGCACTCGGCGTGATGGTGCCCGTGACGGCAAAGTCGGCGCTGCTGGCGGCCTGTACGGCGGGCGCCAGCAGCAAAGCGGTGAACAAAACAGCGGGTGAGAAATTCATAGGCAAGCGTCACCTTGGGTTGCAGAGTCGAGGGTATAGGGGGTTACAGGTACACCACTTCAATGGTGGCCGAGCCGTCGATCTGCACTTCTTCGCTCAGGTCCAGGCCGTCGGTGCGGTTGATGTAGCCGCTGTAGTTAACCTCGGTCACCAGCTCCCTGGTGGGGCGTGGGGTGGTCAGGTCCGACAGGGCGGCGACGGAGAGCATCAGGCCGTGTTCAAAGGAGTTGTATTTCTCCCAGGTGGTGCCGTTGTCGAAGGAGGCGATGCCCTGCACGATGTCACCGTCGGCCACCGGTGGGTTGGCGGATGAACCGAGGTTCAAGGCATAGGAGCCCAGCTTCTGGGTGCCATTGATCAGGCCCAAGCCGAAACCGCTGCCGGTGCCGGAGCCCAGGCGGTTATCCATCGCCCTGAGGGCGAAGAGCACCAGTGCATCGCAGTTCACGGTCATTTGCAGGCTGGCGGTCGGCAGTATTGTGATGCGGTCGGTATTCAGGTCCTTGGCCGACATCTTGCCGTGGTCGATCACGCCGCCGCTGGACAGGCCTGGGGTGCAGGCGTTCGGGGTGATGATGCCTTTGACGGTCAGGTCTACGGTGCTGGCGGCGAAGGCCGGGGCGGTGCCGGTGATCAGCAGGGCGCTGGCAAGGGCGATCAGGTGCTTGTTCATGGTGTGTCGTCTCGGTAATGGGTCAACTGACAAGTGCACGTCGCCGCTGCGCCTGAAAGGGCGCGGTGGGGCGTTGGGTCAGTTCGGATAGTTGGCCGCCAGGTGAGTTGGCGGGTTGCCCTTTTGGGCTGGGGCGCAATTTAGCGCCGGGGCAGGGGAGGGGAAATACAACAAATACGACATTCCGCCGGTGTCGGAATTGGGCTTTCGCGGTGTAGGAAAAGATGCAATCTTTCGTAGTTTTTGTATCGTAACAAGGCCACTTATATGGATATCTAATGTCGAAATAGTGTTCTTTTTCGAGTGTGCCAAAACGGCCGCCGAGAGGGCCTTTCATCGTCTGAATAGATATCGAGGTGGCCATGCGGCCAAGGGGTCCTGCTCAACCATCACCTTGGGGCAGCCCCCCTGCGCACTGGTGCAACCTGAGCGTGCTGGTCGCCGACGACCACCCCACCTACGGCGCCTTGATGGGCTGGTTCCTGCAAAAATTCGGCCTGGGCCATGCGGTGGTCGGCGACGGGCAGCAGGCCGTGGTAGCCAGCGGGCTGCGACGTTTCGACCTGGTGATCAGCGATTGCCGCATGCCGGTGCTGGATGGCTACGACATGGCTCGGCAGATGCGCCTTCGCGAGCACGTCGAAGGTCGCCAGCGAGTTCCCATCATTGCCTTGACCGCCCACATAACCCCCGACGATGTGCAGCGTGGCCTTGAGGCCGGCATGGACGCCTGGCTGCTCAAACCCTTGTCGGCCCAACGCTTGCGTGAGGTCCTGGAACACTGGCTGCCCGCGCCGGGAGGCCAGATCGCCAGCCCGTTTGTGGCCGTGGTGCAGGCACACTGGCCAACCCGCGCCGAACTGATCGAAACCTTTGGCGATGAGCAGGTGGTGGACCGTCTGCTGAGCAGCCTCTTGCATGAGGCCAATGTGGACTATGCCGGCCTGCTGCATGCCTGTAGCACCCTGGATCAACACGCCGCCGTCGAGAGCTTGCATCGCTTGTTGGGCAGCCTGGCGTTCCTCGCCGGTACCGAACCGGACCCAAGTTCAGGGCGCTTGATCGAGGGCGTGCGTGAACATGGCATCGTGCTGAATCAGCAAGCGCTGCAGGAATTCGAACAAGGCGTGATTGTTTACCTTCGGTATTTGACAGATTTATGACGTGTTCAGACGGTTTTGTAGGTTATGTCTGCACTGTTTGTAGTTTTAATCTGTAAGTCATGTCCTTTTATTTTGTAGGCAGGAATTCAAACGCTAATCCACACGGGGCGCAGTGAAAATCGGCCGTGGTTGGGCGGTTGTTGGCGGCGGTGGACGGGGCTATTTTTCTTGATCAATTTGCCAGCATTCGTGGTTTTTTATGTTTCGCGTAATTATTGCCGACGATCATCCCATTGTGCGCATTGGCCAGCGGGTGGTGATCGAGGCGGGCGGCACGTGCAAGGTGGTGGGTGAGGCCGATGGCCCGGATGAGTTGCTTGATCTGTTGGGCAACACGCCCTGCGACCTGCTGGTGACCGACTTCACCATGCCGGGTGGGCAGCAGGCTGATGGCTACGTGCTGCTGGGCTTGCTGCGCCGCCAATATCCCAATTTGCCGGTGATTCTGGTGACGATGTTCGCCAATATCGTCACGTTGCGCGCCTCGTTTGCCCAGGGCGCGCGGGCGATCATCGCCAAGAGCGCCTCATCCAAGGAGTTGCCGTTGGCGATCAGGGCGGTCAGCCAGGGCAAGACGTTCGTCAGCGAGGGGTTGCGTGCGCAGATGGTCGAGGCCGGGACCGGTGATCAGTCCTCGCAGCCCCAGTTGTCCGGCCGCGAGCGCGAAGTGGTGCGCATGCTCGCCAGCGGCATGACCGTCAGCGAGATCGCCGCCCAGGTCAACCGTAGCGTGTCCACCATCAGCAAGCAGAAAAGCACGGCCATGAACCGCCTGTGCATTTGCACCGACGTGGAGCTGTTCGCCTATGCGCGTAGCTGTGGGATGGTGCCTTAGGTGGAAGGGGTATTCCTGTCATTAATGCCGATAGTGTTCTTCGCGCTTGAGGATTATCGTATCCAGCCCCTCGACCCTTTTGCGGAAACTGCCCATGAGCGACGCCCATAACGCCCTGATCACCGAGTTCTACAGCGCTTTCCAGCGCCTGGATGCCGAAGCCATGGCGGCCTGCTACACCGAGGACGTGCTGTTCAGCGACCCGGCGTTTGGTGAATTGCGTGGGCGCGATGCCGGGGACATGTGGCGCATGCTCACCACCCGGGCCAAGGATTTTTCCCTGACCTTCGACCATGTGCGCAGCGATGACAGCACCGGCAGCGCACATTGGGTGGCCACGTACCTGTTCAGCGCGACCGGCAACACCGTGGTCAACGATATCGGCGCGCGGTTTGTGTTTCGCGACGGCAAGATCTGCGAGCACCACGATCACTTCGACCTGTGGCGCTGGTCGCGCCAGGCCCTGGGCCTCAAGGGCTTGCTGCTGGGCTGGTCGCCGGCGCTGAAAAACGCCGTGCGCGCCCAGGCGCTCAAAGGCTTGAAGGCATTCCAGGCCAGTCGTTGATAAGCTTGGCGTTCCTCTGGTTTGCCGAATTGATCCGTGACGACTCCCACTGAACCCAAACCCTGGTTCGTCTACCTGGTGCGCGCCGCCAACGGCGCGCTGTATTGCGGCATCAGCAATGACCCGGTGCGCCGTTTTGCCTCGCACCAGAGCGGCAAGGGCGCGCGGTTTTTCCTGTCCAGCCCGGCCGTGGCGCTGGTGTACACCGAGCAATGCGCGAGCAAAGGCGAGGCGCTGCGCCAGGAGCGTTTGATCAAAAAGCTGAAAAAAAGCGCCAAGGAATGCCTGGCGGCGAGTGGCTCATTGATTTGACTGATGGGTTCCCATCACGCCATCGGCGCAGGTTGCGCGTTAAGCTGCGGGTTCATTTTCCAAGTGGACCCCGGCATGTCTGAGCTCATCCTGCACCACTACCCCACATCCCCTTTCGCGGAAAAAGCGCGGCTGCTGCTGGGCTTCAAAGGCCTGTCCTGGCACTCGGTGCATATCTCGCCGGTGATGCCCAAGCCCGATCTCACGGCCCTGACCGGCGGCTATCGCAAGACCCCGGTGCTGCAAGTCGGCGCCGATATCTACTGCGACACCGCCTTGATCGCGCGCCGCCTGGAGCAGGAAAAAGCCACCCCGGCGCTGTTCCCGCTTGGCCAGGAAATGATCACCCAAACCTTCGCCACCTGGGCCGACAGCGTGGTATTCGCCCACGCCGTGAGCCTGGTGTTCCAGCCTGAATCCGTGGCGGTACGCTTCGGCAAGTTGCCGCCGGAAGCGATCAAGGCGTTCCTGGCCGACCGCGCCGCACTGTTCAGCGGCGGCACGGCGAGCAAGCTGCCGGCCGAATTGGCCAAGCATCAATGGCCGGCGATCATGACGCGCCTGGAGCAGCAACTGCAGCGCGAGCCGGGTGACTTCCTGTTCGGCGAACCTTCGATTGCCGACTTTGCCCTGGCCCACCCGCTGTGGTTTCTCAAGGCCACGCCGGTGACCGCGCCGCTGGTGGACGCGTATCCGGCTGTTTCGGCGTGGCTGGGCCGCGTGCTCGGTTTCGGCCACGGCACGGCCAGCCAGATGACCGCGGAGCAGGCGTTGGAGATCGCACGCAATGCCACGCCGGCAGCGCTGCCGGACGAAGTGTTCGAGGACTTGAATGGCTTCCACCCCGGCCAGCAGGTGACCATCAGCGCCATCGATTACGGCGTCGACCCGGTGGCCGGCGAGCTGCTGTTCGCCGGCCGCGAGGAGCTGATCCTGCGCCGCAGCGACGAACGCGCCGGCAGCGTGCATGTGCATTTCCCTCGCATGGGTTTTCGCATTCAGGCGCAATAAGTAAAAATATTTGCAAACAAAGGTGAGGTAAATCGCCCGCCCATCCGTGTAGTGCTTGAAACTGCGATCTATTCGCATTAACGGCGTTTTCTACACGGGTTCTCACAGCATGAAATCGATGGCGGGCGGTTTGGTTAAACAGTGGCTGGGAGCCTCGGTATTGGCGGTGTCGGGGCTGGCGTTGCTGCCCCTTTGCGTCGCGCAGGCGCAGGAGCAGCAGAGCGCCCAGTTCACTTTTACCCTGGCAGCCAAACCGCTGCCCCAGGCGCTGAGCGATTTCAGCCGGGTTACCGGCATCAGCGTGATCTATACCGATGAAGCGCCCTACGGCCTGAATGCCCCGGCAGTCAGCGGGCAAATGAGCGCGACCCAGGCCCTGCAACGCCTGCTGGGCAACTCCGGGTTCACCTTCCGCCAGATCGACGCCCGCACCCTGGCCCTGGAACCGGTGCCTACCGACGGCGCGGTCAACCTTGGCGCCACCACCATCAGCGGCGTTGGCCAGGCTCAGGACAGCACCAGCTACCAGCCGCCGCCCACCAGTTCGGTGATGCGCTCCCACGGGCTGCTGCTGGAAACCCCGCAAACCGTCAACGTGGTGCCCGCCCAGGTGCTGCGCGACCAGACCCCACGCAACCTGGATGACGCCCTCGGCAACATCAGCGGCATCACCCAGGCCAACACCCTCGCCAGCACCCAGGACGCGGTGATGCTGCGTGGCTTCGGCGACAACCGCAACGGCTCGATCATGCGCGACGGCATGCCCATAGTGCAGGGCCGTGCGCTGAACTCAACGGCCGAGCGGGTTGAAGTGCTCAAGGGCCCGGCATCCTTGCTGTATGGCATCCAGGACCCGGGCGGCGTGGTCAATATCGTCAGCAAAAAGCCTGAGCTGGTGCAATCCACCGCCCTGACCGTGCGCGGCTCCACCTTCGGCGACGGCAAGAACGGCAGCGGCGGCAACCTCGACACCACCGGGCCCATCGGCGATTCCGGCCTGGCTTATCGCCTGATCGTCGATCACGAAGACGAAGACTACTGGCGCAATTTCGGCACTCATCGTGAGTCGCTGGTGGCGCCGTCCCTGGCCTGGTATGGCGACACCACCAAGCTGTTGCTGGCCTATGAACACCGCGAATTTCTCTCGCCGTTCGACCGTGGTACCGCCATCGACAAGTCCAACCACCCGCTGGATATCCCGTCTACCCGACGTCTGGACGAGCCGTTCAACAACATGGAAGGCCGCTCCGACCTGTACCGCTTCGAAGCCGACCACGATTTGAACGACGATTGGAAAGCCCATTTCGGCTACAGCTGGAACCGTGAAACCTACGACGCCAGCCAGGTACGCGTCAGCGCCGTGGCCACCAACGGCAACCTGACCCGCAAGATGGACGGCACCAAAGGCGCGATCACTACCGACCGTTTCACCACCGCGAGCCTTGAAGGCAAGGTCAATCTGTTCGGCCTGCAGAACGATCTGGTGTTTGGCATGGACGACGAGTACCGCAAGATCTACCGCGCCGACCTGATCCGCCAGAATTCGCGCGGCACGTTCAATTACAACAACCCGGTCTACGGCAATGAAGTCGCGGGCACCACCGTCAGTGCCGCCGACAGCGCCCAGACCGACCTGCTGCGCAGCGACTCGCTGTTCTTCCAGGACGCCATTCACCTGACCGATCAGTGGATTTTCGTCGCCGGCGCGCGCTACCAGATGTACGACCAATACGCCGGCAAGGGCGTGCCGTTCAAGGCCAACACCAACGGCAATGGCCAGGCCTGGGTGCCGCGTGCCGGCCTGGTTTACCGCTACACCGACGAGCTGTCGTTCTACGGCAGCTACACCGAGTCGTTCAAACCCAACTCCACCATCGCCGCGCTGGCCGATGGCAGCACCCTGACCGGCGACCTGACACCCGAGAAGGCCAAGTCCTGGGAACTGGGCGCCAAGCTGGATATTCCTGGGCGCATTACCGCCAGTGCGGCGCTGTTCAATATCGACAAGCGCAATGTGCTGGTGTCGTCGGAAGTGGCGGGGAGCACCATCTACAGCCTGGCGGGCCAGGTTCGCTCCCGTGGCCTGGAGCTGGACGCTACCGGCCAGTTGACCGACCAGTGGAGCCTGATCGGCAGCTACGCCTATACCGACGCCGAAGATGTCAAAGACAAAGACCCGACGCTGGAGGGCAACCGCCTGCAAAACGTGGCCAAACACACCGGCTCGCTGTCGGTGGCCTACGACTTCGGCAGCATTTTCGGCGGCGACCAACTGCGTGTGGGCACCGGTGCGCGGTACGTCGGCGAGCGCGCTGGCGACGCCGCCAATGACTTCGACCTGCCGGGCTACACCGTGGCCGACGCGTTCGCCACTTACGACACCAAAATCGATGGGCAGAAGGTCAAGTTTCAGGTCAACGTGAAGAACATGTTCGACCGCACCTACTACACCTCCGCCGCCAGCCGGTTGTTTGTGTCCATCGGCGATGCACGGCAGGTGTCGGTGTCGAGCACGTTGGAGTTCTGATGAAAAAACTCGCAGCCGTTCTGGCCCTGCTGGTCAGCGCCTCGGCGTTGGCCGAGCCGCCGATGTATCACCGCGAGCACCGGGTAACCCTGCCCGGTTCCGGGCACAGCTGGGGCTTCGTCGGCCTCGACCCGACACGGCCCTACCTGTTTGTGGCTCGACGTGAAAACGGCCTCACGGTATTCGACGTACAGCGCCAGCGTGCGGTCCAGACCGTGGCGCAGTCCGAAGGCGCCAACGGCATGGTGTTCGTACCCGAACTGGATCGTGTATTCGTACTCAACACCGACGGCAGCCTGGGGGTCGTGCAGTTATCCACACTCAAGCCGCTCAAGCGCATCGCGGTGGCGCAGAGCAACCTCAACAGCGCGGTGTATGAGCCCGCCACCGGCAAGGTGATTATCGTCAGCGGACGGCGCGCGGACCGCTCGACGCTGTTCGAGTTTGACCCCAAACAGGAGCGCATTACCGGCGCGCATGAACTGGCGGTGAAGAAAATCGACCCGCTGCTGCTCAAGGGGGATGGCAGTTTCTTCCTGCCGATGCGCGATGAAGGCAAGGTTGCGCGGTATTCGGCCAGCACCTTCGCCGTGCTCGATACCTGGCAATTCGCCGGTTGCCCCAAACCCAGCGCGCTGGCCCAGGATGTTGAGCGTCAGCGCCTGTTCGTGGCCTGCCGAGGCGATGCGCCGCAGCTGATTGTGGCGGACCGCGAGACCGGCGAAGTGAAGGCGCGCTTGCCGATCGGGCGTGACGTCAACGCCGTGGCCTATGACGCCCGGCTGCGGCGTGTGCTGGTGCCCAGCGGTGTGGACGCGAACCTGGTGGTGATCGATCAGCAGGATGCCGATCATTACGCCTTGGCGGCGACGGTCAGCACGTTGCCGATGGCCTACAACATGGCGTTCGACGCGCCACGCCAACAGGTTTACCTGCCGGCCATGGACTTCGTGCAGCCCGCTCCGAGCCCGGCGGAGCCGAAACCCGACCCACAGTTTCAGCCGGGCACATTCTCCATCACCACCCTGGCACTTGATTGAGCGCGGTTAATTACCCAAGCTGCGTACTCTTTCAGCGTCAGGAATGTCAGATTTATGCGGTTGGAACATAGGGCAAAGGCCGGCGCACTCCTGCTGGGGTTGACGATGCTGCTGGGCGGTTGCGCTACGGCCTCGAGGACGTCCAGCGGGCAAAGCCTGGATCAGGTGCTGGCCGACCCGGCGTTGAACGGCGCCACCGTCTCCCTGATGGTGCGCGACGCCCGCAGCGGCAGCACCCTGTATCAACACAACCCGCGCACGCGCCTGGTTCCGGCCTCCAACCTCAAGCTGCTGACCACCGCCGCGGCGATGGATGTGCTGGGGCCGCAGTACCGGTTTTCCACGCAGCTGTTGAGCACGGGCACCCGCCAGGGTGAGCGCCTCAGCGGCAACCTGTACCTGCGCGGGCTGGGCGACCCGACCACGCAGTTCGCCGACTACCAGGCCTTGGCCGCCCAACTGGCCAGCCAGGGCGTGCGCCAGGTGCAGGGCGACCTGGTGTTCGACGACAGCTGGTTCGACGCCGAGCGGCTGGGCGTGGACTGGGCCCAGGACGACGAAAGCACCTACTACGGCGCGCAGATTTCGGCACTCACCGTGTCACCGAATACCGATTTTGATGCCGGCACTTTACTGGTTACCGCCAAGGCGCCCACCGCAGTCGGTCAGCCGGTGACGGTGGTGGTGAGCCCGCCCACCGACTATGTGCAACTGAGCAACCGCGCCGTCAGCGGCACCGGCAAAAGCTATGGCATCACCCGCCAGCACGGCACCAACCTGCTGCAACTCAGCGGCGCGCTGGCCCCCGGCAAGCAGAGCCGGCAATGGGTGAGTGTGTGGGAGCCGACGCAACTGGTGGCCAATCTTTTCGAACAGGCGCTGGCGCAGCAGGGCATCCAGGTGCTGGGGCGGCGCGTGATCGGCGGGGCAACCCCCGCGACGGCCACGGTGGTGGCCGAGCATCAATCGGCGCCGTTGCAGGACTTGATCACGCCGTTGCTCAAGCTCTCGAACAACAACATGTCCGAAGCCTTGCTCAAGGCCATGGGCCGCAAGACCGCGAATGCGGGAACGGCGGCGGCAGGTGTGGCGGCGGTAGCGGGGTTTATGCAGCGCCAGGGCCTGGACCCGGCGACGTTGAGCCAGGTGGACGGTTCGGGGTTGTCGCGGCGCAATCTGGTGTCGTCGCAGAACCTCACCGACCTGCTGCTGGCGGCCGCCAAACAACCCTGGTTCGACGCTTGGTATAACGCCTTGCCGATTGCCGGGAATGCCGACCGCATGACCGGCGGCAGCCTGCGTTACCGTCTGCGCGGCACGGCGGCGCAAAACAACCTGCACGCCAAGACCGGCTCCATGGCCGGCGTGTCGTCATTGAGCGGCTACATCACCGACGCCAAGGGCCGGCGCCTGGTGTTCTCCATGGTCAGCAATAACTACCTCAGCGACGCCGCGCCCATCCGCGCGCTGGAAAACCGCGTGGCGCTGGCTTTGAGCCAGTGGCGCGACTAGCTCAGGGCTGATAGCCCATGCGCCAGCTCACGGCCCGGGTCGCGGCCAGCAAACGTTGGGCCGCCGGGCCATCTTCGTCGGCGTGGAACAGTGAGGTGGGGCCGACCACGGTCATCACCGCCGCCACTTGCCCGACCGCGTTGAACACCGGCGCCGACAACGCATCTACCCCTGGCATCAGCAGGCCATGCACAAAGTGCAGGCCGCGCTGGCGGATCTGTTCGCAGGCGCTGGCGTAGGCATCATCGTCGGCCAAGGCGTGGGCGGTGCCGGCCTGGACCTCACGTTCGCGCAACTCGATGGTTTCCCGCGACGGCAGGAACGCGCTGAACACCAACCCGGTGGATGAACTGAGCAATGGCAGTACCGAGCCCAGTTGCGTGACCACGGTGACCGCGCGCACCGCCGGCTCGATCTGCACCACCGTCGCGCCCTGGTTGCCCCACACCGCCAAAAAGCAGGTTTCATTCAATTCGTCGCGCAGTTCCGCCAGGGGCAGGGCGCCGACTTTCAGCACGTCCATGCTGCCCAGCGCGGCCAGGCCCACGCGCAATGCCTCGCGACCCAGGCCGTAATGGTTGGTGGCGGTGTTCTGTTCGGCAAACCCCGAGGCGATCAGCGCCTGCAAGTAGCGATGCACCTTGCTCGCCGGCATCTGCACATGCTCGGCCAGGCGCGACAGCGAGGTGGCCGGCGACAGTTCGGCCAGGGCCTTGAGGATATCGGTGCCCACTTCGGCCGAGCGGACTTTCTGTTTACCGGTGTCGCGGGGCTTTTCCATGGAGGGGCGAGAATCCGAAAGATGAATGGGCGTCTTTATAGCTTGACGGTCGACAGTGATCAAATTACGTTGTGCGTAACTGGATTACGATAAAAACAACTTCCTTACAGAGGATGATCCATGAACCTCGACTACCTGTCGGGCTTCGGCAATGAATTTGCCAGCGAAGCCTTGCATGGCGCGCTGCCCATCGGCCAGAACGCCCCGCAAAAAGCCCCCTACGGCCTTTACACCGAACTGTTCTCCGGCACGGCCTTCACCATGGCGCGCAGCGAAGCCCGCCGCACCTGGCTCTACCGCATTCAGCCGTCGGCCAACCACCCTGCATTCGTCAAGCTGGAACGGCAATTGGCCGGTGGGCCGCTGGGCGCGGTGACGCCAAATCGCCTGCGCTGGAACCCGTTGGCTATTCCCGGCGAGCCGACGGATTTTATCGACGGGCTTGTAGGCATGGTCGCCAACTCCGGCTCGGAAAAACCCTCGGGCATCAGCATCCACACCTACCGCGCCAACCGCTCCATGGAGCGCGTATTCTTCAACGCCGACGGCGAATTGTTGATCGTCCCCGAGCAGGGCCGCCTGCGCATCGCCACTGAATTGGGCGTGCTGGAGGTTGAGCCGCTGGAAATCGTGGTGCTGCCGCGCGGCCTTAAATTCCGCGTCGAACTGCTGGATGCGCAAGCGCGCGGTTACGTCGCCGAAAACCACGGCGCCCCGCTGCGCCTGCCGGACCTGGGGCCTATCGGCAGCAACGGCCTGGCCAACCCGCGGGATTTCCTCACCCCGGTGGCCCACTACGAAGACCTGAAACAGCCGACAACCCTGGTGCAGAAATTCCTCGGCGAACTCTGGGCCTGCGAGCTGGACCATTCGCCGCTGAACGTGGTGGCCTGGCACGGCAACAACGTGCCGTACAAATACGACCTGCGCCGCTTCAACACCATCGGCACGGTGAGTTTCGATCACCCGGACCCGTCGATCTTCACCGTCTTGACCTCGCCCACCAGCGTGCACGGCCTGGCCAACCTCGACTTCGTGATCTTCCCGCCGCGCTGGATGGTGGCCGAGAACACCTTCCGTCCGCCGTGGTTCCACCGCAACCTGATGAACGAATACATGGGCCTGATCCAGGGCGCCTACGACGCCAAGGCCGAGGGTTTCCTGCCCGGCGGCGCGTCGTTGCACAGTTGCATGAGCGCTCACGGCCCCGATGGCGAAACCTGCACCAAGGCCATCAACGCGGAGCTGGCGCCGCACAAGATCGATAACACCATGGCCTTCATGTTCGAGACCAGCCAAGTGCTGCGCCCCACCCAATTCGCCCTCGAATGCCCGCACCTGCAACCCTCTTACGACGCGTGCTGGGCCTCGCTGCCCAACACCTTCAACCCGAACCGGAGATAACCCATGACTCAGCCAACCCTCACCCGCAGCTGGGTCGCCTCCGCCAACGACCACGCGGATTTCCCCCTGCAGAACCTGCCGCTGGGCGTATTCAGCCTCAACGGCTCGGCGCCGCGCAGTGGCGTGGCGATTGGTGACTACATCCTCGACCTGCACGCCGCCCTGGATGCCTTTGACGGCGAGGCGCGCCGAGCGGTCGACGCCACCGCCGGCGGCCAGTTGAATGCCTTTTTCGAGCTGGGCCGTGGCCCGCGCGTGGCCCTGCGTGAACGCCTGCTGGAGTTGCTTGGCGAAGGCAGCCAGCTGCAAGCCCGCGAGGCCGAGGTGCTGCACCGCGCCGCCGATTGCCAGATGCACGTGCCGGCGCGGATCAACGATTACACCGACTTCTATGTGGGCATCGAGCATGCGCAAAACGTCGGCAAACTGTTCCGCCCCGACAACCCCTTGCTGCCCAACTACAAGTACGTGCCCATCGGCTATCACGGTCGCGCGTCGACCATCCGCCCCTCCGGTACCGAGGTGCGTCGCCCCAAAGGCCAGACCCTGCCGGCCGGCCAGACCGAGCCGAGCTTCGGCCCGTGCGCGCGCCTGGACTACGAGTTGGAACTGGGCATCTGGATCGGCCAGGGCAATGCCATGGGCGACTCGATTGCGATTGGCGACGCGGCCGAACACATCGCCGGTTTCTGCCTGCTCAACGACTGGTCAGCGCGGGATATCCAGGCCTGGGAATACCAGCCGCTGGGGCCGTTCTTGTCGAAGAGTTTTATCACCAGCATTTCCCCTTGGGTGGTCACGGCCGAAGCCCTGGAACCGTTCCGCAAGCCCCAACCGGCACGCCCTGCAGGCGACCCGCAACCGCTGCCCTACCTGCTGGACAAGCGCGACCAGGCCGCCGGCGCCCTCGATATCGAACTCGAAGTGCTGCTGACCACTGCCGCCATGCGCGAGCAGAACCTGCCGGCCCACCGCCTGGCGCTGAGCAACAGCCTGCATATGTACTGGACCGTCGCGCAGTTGGTGGCGCATCACAGCGTCAACGGCTGCCAGTTGCAGGCCGGCGACCTGTTTGGTTCGGGCACCTTGTCCGGCCCCGAAGCCGGGCAATTCGGCAGCCTGCTGGAGATGACCGAAGGCGGCAAAAAAGTGCTCGAACTACCATCCGGCGAGGTGCGCCGGTTCCTTGAGGACGGCGACGAAATCATCCTGCGCGCCCGCTGCAAGCGTGAAGGTTTTGCCTCCATCGGCTTCGGCGAATGCCGTGGCACCGTGACCGCAGCGCGTTAAGAGGGCAGGGTGATGGAGCTCTATACCTACTACCGATCCACTTCGTCGTACCGGGTGCGGATCGCGTTGGCGCTCAAGGGCCTGGATTTTACGGCGGTGCCGGTCAACCTGCTGGTGCCGGCGGGCGGTGCCAATCGCCAGCCCGAGTACCTGGCGATCAACCCGCAAGGGCGCGTGCCAGCCTTGCGCACCGATGGCGGCGAGCTGTTGATTCAGTCGCCGGCGATCATCGAGTACCTGGACGAACGTTATCCACAGGCGCCACTGCTCTCCAACGACCTGGCCACCCGCGCCCATGCGCGTGCGGTGGCGTCGATCATCGGTTGCGATATTCACCCGCTGCACAACTCCAGCACCCAGAACCTGCTGCGCCAGTGGGGGCACGACGAGGCGCAACTGCTGGAATGGATCGGGCATTGGATCAGCCAGGGGCTGGGCGCGGTGGAGCAGTTGATTGGCGATACGGGCTTTTGCTTCGGCGAGCAACCGGGGCTGGCGGATGCGTTTCTGATTCCGCAGCTGTATGCGGCGGAGCGTTTCAAGGTGCCGCTGGCGGCATACCCGCGTATCGGGCGGGTGGCGGCGTTGGCGGCGCAGCATCCGGCGTTCATCCAGGCGCACCCCGCTAACCAACCGGACACACCCTAAGACGACACACCCCTCCCACAACAAGCCATGCGCCAGTTTCAGTGCACCACGGTGTTGGGCGGCAGGTGCCCCAGCCGTTCGGTCAGGCGCAGGCGCTGGATCGGGTCTTCGCTGAGCAGCAGCGCGTGTTCCAGGTCGAAGCGCTCGGCGTTCGGGCAGTCCAGGCGTTGGTACAGGCTGGCGCGGGCGAGGTAGTCGGCGGCGTTGGCATTGCCCAGTTCCAGCACGCGCTCGGCGTCGATCAGGGCGGCCAGCGGGTTGTCATTGGCCAGGTGCAACTGGCGCAGGTTGCGCGACAGGCGTTGCAACATCGCGCGCGGCTCGGCGCTGTGCAGGTGCTCGGCCTGCAACTTGAGGTGGGGGCCGTACTGGCGTTGCAGCAGTTCGCGGCAGTCGTTGGGGTACAGGCGTCGACCGCCGCAGGGGTCCAGCAAGTGATCGGCGCCAGGTACCCGCAGCAGGAAGTGGCCGGGGAAATTCACGCCCACCATGGGTATATTCAGGCGGCGCGCCAGCTCCATGGCGATCAGCCCCATGGCCAGCGGCTGCCCGCGCTTGCGTTGCAACACCTTGTCCAGCAAGGCGGCGGCGGGGCGCAGCGGGGTGAAGTCATCCTGGGCAAAGCCCAGGTCATTCATGCGCCGCAGCAGCGGTTGGCCCAGCTCGTCCGCCGGCAGCATGGGCATGCCCAGGCTCACTTGCAATTGCAGCGCCGTGAGTTCCTGAAGAATCAGCAGGGGTTGCACTGCCGGGTCATGCTCGGCAGCAATCCACAGCGCGGCTTCAAACAGCGCAGGGGGGGAACGTTCCAGGCAGGCGAAAAAGGCTTTGCGGGGGTTCATTGCGTTCTCCGGCGGATGCCCCCGTTTTAGCCTTGCTGGCAATTTTCGTCCAGTGGCATAAGAAATATCCCATGCGCTTATGTCACAGAGCCCGACAAACCGAGCGCCTTATTCCAGCGCGGTCCGGCAGTTTTCTGCCGCACGCCTATACTTGGCGACTACAAGAAGTGATCCGGGAGCTCGACGATGTTTGCTCTCATGCACGGCCACCGCCTTGAATCCCTGCACCTGAGCATCGACCCGGTGACCGGGTTGAAGGCGGTCATAGCCATCCATAACAGCCGCCTCGGGCCTGCCCTGGGCGGCTGTCGCTACCTCGCCTACCCCGACGACGAAAGTGCCGTGGCCGATGCCGTGCGCCTGGCCCAAGGCATGAGCTACAAGGCGGCGCTGGCCGGGTTGCCGGTGGGCGGCGGCACGGCGGTGATCCTGCGCCCCGCCCATGTGGAAAGCCGCGGGGAGCTGTTTGAAGCCTTCGGCCGCTGCATCGAGCAACTTGGTGGCCGCTACATCACCGCCACCGACAGCGGCACCTCGGTGGCCGACATGGACTGCATTGCCCAGCACACCCGCTTCGTCACCAGCACCACCGCCGCCGGTGACCCCTCGCCCCATGCGGCCATGGGTGTGTTCGCCGGCATCCGCACCACCGCCATGGCGCGGCTGGGCAGCGACAACCTTGAAGGCTTGCGCGTGGCCGTCCAGGGCCTTGGCAACGTCGGCTACGCCCTGGCCGAGCAACTGCACGCCGCCGGCGCCGAACTGCTGGTGAGCGATATCGACCACGGCAAGGTGCAGCTGGCCATGGAGCAGCTGGGCGCGCACCCCATCGCCAACGACGCGTTGCTTAGCACGCCCTGCGACATCCTCGCGCCGTGCGGCGTCGGCTCGGTGTTCAATCGCCAGAGCGTGGGCCAACTGCGCTGCGCCGCCGTGGCCGGTTCCGCCAGTGCGCAATTGACCAACCTGCAAGTCGCCGACCAACTGGAAGGGCGCGGCATCCTCTACGCCCCGGACTACGTGATCAACTCCGGCGGCCTGATCTACGTGGCCCTCAAGCACGGCGGCGCCGAGCTTGCGTCCATCACCGCGCACCTGACGAACATCGGCACGCGCCTGACCGAAATCTTTGCCCACGCCCAAGCCGAAAAACGTTCCCCCGCGCGGGTGGCAGATGAGTTGGCCGAACGCATCTTGTACAAATAACCCAGGCATTAAAAAGGCCCTGAACCAATGATTCAGGGCCTGTTCAATTCGGGCTTTATTCCGCTGCTGCGTTGAGCAACTCGGACAACGCGTCCGGCTGGCTCTTGAACGCCTTGGCAAATACATCGCGATTCTTCGCCATGTAGATCCCGGCTTCTTCCACCTGCTGCTCGCTC
>Ga0302347_1001629_pt1 | contig 26273 bp, 25 predicted proteins | sample PhyWR1_FD_202178 | JGI IMG/M metagenome (GOLD analysis project Ga0302347, IMG submission 202178) | Leaf surface microbial communities from wheat plants in UC Gill Tract Community Farm, Albany, California, United States - DLSL W.R1 (v2)... | ecosystem: Host-associated > Plants > Phyllosphere >...
GGCCAACAGGTTTCTTTCATCGCTACTCGCGGTCAGAAAGGCATGCAAGCTGAGGAAGTTCAAGTTATCTAACTTGTACTGATCCAGTAAAAAACCCCGCCCTTAAAAGCGGGGTTTTTTTATGCCTGTCGTTTAAAGACCTTGTAGGAGCGAGCTTGCCTCGCGATCTTTTGGTCTTTTAAAAAGATCGCGAGACAAGCTCGCTCCTACAGGGGGTTACGGGGTATCAGTCGTCGCTGGTGGTAATGGTCGGCATGGCCTGGGTGGCGGCTTCGCTCAGAACAATACGCGCCCCGACGTGACGGGCCAGCTCTTGGTAGATCAAGGCAATCGGGCTATTCGGGTCGGCAATCGCGGTCGGCTTGCCGTTATCGGCCTGCTCGCGGATTTCCATCGCCAGCGGCAACGAGGCCAGAACTTCCACACCGTATTGGGTCGCCAGTTTCTCGCCACCGCCTTCACCAAACAAATGTTCTGCGTGACCGCAGTTCGAGCAAATGTGCACAGCCATGTTCTCTACAACGCCCAGTACCGGAATGTTCACCTTACGGAACATCTCGACACCCTTGCGTGCGTCGAGCAAGGCCAGGTCTTGCGGCGTCGTCACAATCACAGAACCCGCCACAGGGACTTTCTGCGCCAGGGTCAGCTGGATATCGCCCGTACCGGGTGGCATGTCGATCACCAGATAATCCAGGTCATTCCAGGCGGTTTGGGTCACCAACTGCAACAGGGCGCCCGACACCATAGGGCCGCGCCAGACCATCGGCGTGTTGTCGTCAGTCAAAAACGCCATCGACATGACCTCAACGCTATGCGCCTCAATCGGCACAAACCATTTCTGATCACGGATTTTCGGGCGGGTACCCTCAGCGATACCGAACATCACCCCCTGGCTTGGGCCATAAATGTCGGCGTCCAGAATCCCCACCCGCGCGCCTTCACGCGCCAGCGCCAGGGCCAGGTTGGCGGCCGTGGTGGATTTACCGACGCCGCCTTTACCCGAGGCAACGGCCACAATGTTTTTTACATTGGCCAGCCCCGGGATTTGCGCCTGCGCCTTGTGCGGGGCAATCACGCAATTGATCTCAACCTTGGCCGAGGACACACCCTCCAGATTGCTGATGGCCATTTGCAGCATTTGCGCCCAGCCATTCTTGAACAGGCCGGCGGCATAACCCAGTTCGAGCTGAACATTGACATGCTCGCCCTGGACTTCAATGTGACGTACACACCCGGCGCTGACCGGATCCTGGTTCAAATATGGGTCGGTGTATTGGCGAAGGACGGCCTCCACCGCTGCGCGATTGACTGCGCTCATGGGCAACTCCCGAAAAAGGCTGAGTGAAACAGGTCGCTATCGTACCTGTAATAAATCACCTGGCGCAGGCTTTTGAACCGGTCAAAAACATCAGAAAGCATCAGATAGCCGCCCACGGGGTGAAATATATTGCCCGGCGCTTTATAGTGGCCGACCACCGTCTCATCAAGTAGCCGAGCCCCATGTCCGAGCCACGCAAGATCCTCGTCACCAGCGCCCTGCCCTATGCCAATGGTTCAATCCACCTTGGCCATATGCTTGAGTACATCCAGACCGATATGTGGGTGCGCTATCAAAAGCAACGCGGCAATCAATGCACGTATGTCTGCGCAGACGACGCCCACGGCTCGGCCATCATGTTGCGTGCCGAAAAAGAAGGCATCACACCTGAGCAACTGATCGCCAACGTGCAGGCCGAACACTGCGCCGACTTCTCCGAATTCCTCGTGGAGTTCGATAACTATCACTCGACTCACGCCGAAGAAAACCGTGAGCTGTCGAGTGCGATTTACATCAAGCTGCGCGAAGCCGGCCACATCGCCACGCGCTCGATTACTCAGTACTTCGACCCGGAAAAGAAAATGTTCCTGGCCGACCGCTTCATCAAGGGCACCTGCCCTAAATGCGGCACTGATGATCAGTACGGCGATAACTGCGAAAAATGCGGCGCAACTTACGCTCCGACGGACCTGAAAAATCCGAAGTCGGCGATTTCCGGTGCCACACCGATACTCAAGGATTCCCAGCACTTCTTCTTCAAGCTGCCAGACTTCGAAGCCATGCTCAAAAGCTGGACACGAAGCGGTGCGCTGCAAGATGCGGTCGCAAACAAAATCGCCGAATGGCTGGATAGCGGCCTGCAAGAGTGGGACATCTCCCGCGATGCGCCGTATTTCGGTTTCGAAATCCCGGGCGAGCCTGGCAAGTACTTCTACGTCTGGCTGGACGCGCCGATCGGCTACATGGCCAGCTTCAAGAACCTGTGCGAACGCCGCCCTGAACTGGACTTCGACGCGTACTGGAACAAAGACTCCAGCGCCGAGCTTTACCACTTCATCGGCAAGGACATCGTGAACTTCCACGCCCTGTTCTGGCCAGCCATGCTCGAAGGCGCAGGCTATCGCAAGCCTACCGCGATCAACGTTCACGGCTACTTGACCGTTAACGGTCAAAAAATGTCCAAGTCCCGTGGCACGTTCATCAAGGCGCGTACCTACCTTGATCACCTGTCGCCGGAATACCTGCGCTACTACTACGCGGCCAAATTGGGCCGTGGCGTCGATGACCTGGACTTGAACCTCGAAGACTTCGTGCAAAAGGTCAACTCTGACCTGATCGGCAAAGTGGTCAACATTGCCAGCCGTTGCGCAGGCTTCATCCACAAAGGCAATGCCGGTGTGATGGTTGAAGGCAACGCAGCGCCTGAGCTGACCGAAGCCTTCCTGGCTGCAGCACCAAGCATTGCCGATGCTTACGAAGCCCGTGACTTCGCGCGCGCCATGCGTGAAATCATGGCGCTGGCCGACCGCGCCAACGCCTGGATCGCCGAAAAGGCGCCTTGGACCATGACCAAGCAGGAAGGCAAGCAAGACGAAGTCCAGGCCGTGTGCGCCTTGGGCGTCAACTTGTTCCGCCAGTTGATCATCTTCCTCAAGCCGGTATTGCCGCAGTTGGCAGCCGATGCCGAAGCGTTCCTGAATGTGTCTCCTTTGACCTGGGACGACCACAGCACCTTGCTCGCCAACCATCAGCTAAATGCCTTCAAACCGCTGATGACGCGTATCGATCCGGCGCACGTGGAAGCTATGGTCAACGCGTCCAAGGAAGACCTGATCGCCAGCCAGACCGACACCGGTACTGCTGCGCCAAAAGGCAATGGCGAGCTGACCAAAGAGCCTTTGGCAGCCGAAATCGAGTTTGACGCGTTTGCCGCTGTCGACCTGCGCGTCGCCTTGATCCTCAAGGCCGAGGCTGTCGAAGGGGCTGACAAGCTGCTGCGTCTGACCCTGGATATCGGCGACGAACAGCGCAACGTGTTCTCGGGCATCAAAAGCGCCTACCCGAACCCGGCTGAGCTGGAAGGTCGCTTGACCATGATGATTGCCAACCTTAAACCCCGCAAAATGCGTTTTGGGGTTTCTGAAGGCATGGTCATGGCGGCGGGCCCTGGCGGTGAAGAAATTTACCTGCTGAGCCCGGACAGCGGCGCCAAGCCTGGTCAACGCATCAAGTAACACGCCCTCCTCATCTGCCAGCGGCCTGCACGTCGCTGGCAGATGTTCGTTGTAGCCTCCCCTCCCGCCATGTCGGATAATCAGCGCCGTTCGTTTAACCGCCTCGCACTCATTACTCACTGCGCAGGATGACTGTCGCCCGGGTGCGGCTCGCTGTCGCTGGACTGATCACACCATGAGCCTGATTCAACGTATTGACGCCTTATTACCGCAAACCCAATGCGGAAAATGCGGGCATCCTGGCTGCAAACCCTACGCAGAAGGCATCAGCCAGGGCGAAGCCATTAACAAATGCCCCCCCGGCGGGACTGAAACCATCGCTGCGCTGGCCAACCTGCTGAGCATTCCCGTTATAGCGCTGGACACGGAGCGAGGCGTGGCACCACCCCAGGTGGCCTATATTCGCGAAGCCGAGTGCATTGGTTGCACCAAATGCATTCAGGCCTGCCCGGTGGACGCCATATTGGGCGCCGCCAAGCTCATGCACACAGTGATTGTCGATGAATGCACCGGCTGTGACCTGTGCGTTGCGCCCTGCCCTGTCGACTGCATCGAAATGCGACCGCTACCCGCCAATGTGATCCCCATTGTCGGCGGGCTTGCACAGGCGCAAGAGCAACTCAATGCACGTACTGAAAAGCGCAACCACGCCCGTAGCCGTTACGAGCGACGTGACGAACGTCTGCGACGCGATGAACAGCAACGTCAGGCAGAACGCCTGGCACGGGCTCAACGAGCACCTGTGGCGCCTGCTGACGCCCTGGCGCTTGAGCCATCGCAGACAGAGCCCTCCTTGCTCAGCGATGCAGCGCTTAAAAAAGCCAAGGTCACCCTGGCCATGGCTCGCGCCCAACTGCATAAATCGCTCAAAGCCTTTGGTCACCCGCCGACGGCCCCGCAGCAGGCACAACTGGTTGCCCTGCAAGCACAATTTGAGTCTGCCGAAAAAACCCTGGCGCAACTGGAGGCCGCCCCGGTGATGACGGTGCCTGCACCCAGCAGCGGGATTGCAGATCTCAAGCGGGCAAAAATTCAGTTGGCCATGCACCGGGCAGCACTTAAAAAGGCGCAGACGCAGGCACACACCAGCGCTGAGCTCGCACTTTTGAATGACGCCGTGCTACGGGCAGAACAGACACTCGACGCTTTAGCCCCAACCAAAAGCTGATAGCTTGCCGTCACGAGATACGTTTCTCTTCGATTAACGGACTGCTCTCCAGGAAAAGTTTTTACCCATGAATGCCGCAAAGCGCCTTGAAATCTTTCGTCGGTTTCACGAAGACAATCCAGAGCCAAAAACTGAACTGGCCTACACATCGCCTTTCGAACTGCTGATAGCAGTCATTCTGTCGGCGCAGGCCACTGACGTCAGCGTGAACAAGGCCATGGCAAAATTGTTCCCGGTCGCCAATACCCCAGAAGCCATCTACGCTTTGGGGGTGGAAGGGTTGTCGCAATACATCAAGACCATTGGCCTGTACAACAGCAAGGCCAAAAACGTGATCGAAACGTGCCGCTTGCTCATCGAGCGACATGCCAGTGAGATACCCCAAACGCGGGAGGCGCTTGAAGCTCTTCCAGGCGTAGGACGAAAAACAGCCAATGTGGTGCTCAACACCGCTTTCAGGCAACTGACCATGGCCGTAGATACCCATATCTTCAGGGTCAGTAACCGAACCGGAATAGCGCCAGGCAAAAATGTGGTCGAGGTTGAACAGCAATTGATCAAATTCGTGCCTAAGCCGTACCTGCTCGATGCCCATCACTGGCTCATCTTGCATGGTCGCTACGTTTGCCAGGCACGCAAGCCACGCTGCGGGAGTTGCCGCATTGAAGACTTGTGCGATTTCAAGGAAAAAACCTCCGACGATTGAGCGATAGAGGTTTTATGGGCGGATCGATTGAGAAAAACTTTTTTACCCGTAAAGCGTTTATCGCTATAAGGGGCGCCATTGAATGTCTTAGCCTGGAGTGAACTGAATGAGCACTGGCAAAGAACAACTGGAAGTAGAGGATTTTCCAACGACCGACCCGGACGACGCTGAATTGACAGAGCGCCCAGTCGAAGTCGCTAAAACCAACTTGGCTAAACGCCGCACGATAGACGCCTTGCTGGCTGAAAAAAGACTCCAGAAAGAGCTCGAAGACTACCCCTACGACTTGTAATCGTCAGCGCTTAACACCAAAAACCTCCTGCCCGGAGGCTTTTGGTGTTAAGGGGGTTGTGGAGCAAGCCGCTCCTCACCCCTGCTACTCACACCAAGCCATTTCGCTGTGCCAGCTCAATAAGATCAACCAGTGAGCGAGCATTGAGCTTGAGCAGTAGACGCGTTTTGTAGGTACTGACTGTTTTGTTGCTCAGAAACATGCCATCCGCTATTTCCTTATTACTCTTACCTCGCGCCAACTGCTGCAATACCATCATTTCTCGACCAGAGAGGCGGTTCACCATATCGGCTTCACTGGCATTCCCCAAGCTTGAGCGCACTGAATGCAACGCTTGGTTAGGAAAATAACTGTAACCGGAAAGCACAGCCTTGATGGCACTTAAAAGCTCGGTTAAATCCTGCTGCTTGCATACATAACCTGCCGCTCCGGCCTGCATGCAACGCATTGAAAAATGACCGGGAGCTTGCGAAGTCAGCACTAGCACCTTTATAGGAATCGCGGGTGTTGAAAGTCGCGCAATAACTTCAAGCCCGTCGAGTTTGGGAATACCAATATCCAGAATTACAATATCCGGCGCGTACTCACGCGCCATTTGCAAAGCATCCACTCCATTATCCGTCTCTGCGATAACTTCGTAGCCATGTCGTTCCATGAGCATACGCACAGCAAGACGAATGACAGGATGATCATCCACGATCAGCACTTTATTCATGGGTAATTCCAATTTTTTCGCTGTTCGAATTTTAGAGTCAGCACAATAGCCTAGTCACAACACCCTGGGCATAGTGCCCCCCCCCAAGCACCAACAACCAAAGACATTTCCTACGCACAATAAAGATTTGCCCTACGAATAAATCACTCATAAAAATCGCACTCCCACCCTTCCCCTCATTTAAGCGACACAGGAGGAAATCATACAGGCCGATCTTTATATTAAGCGTTCAGTTCTAATGACTATCGGCAACATCCTTGATCACGCTTAAAAAAATACGTTGGCTTACATCCTGAATACCAAAAATTGGCCTGACCCTAGCACTACCAAACCTTGGCGCTCACCCTCCTTTATTACCAACTCATTCAAACAGCAACCGAGCCGATTTCCCTTCAAACGCAGCAGCTTCGCAGGTAAAATCAAAAACAGCTGACACGACTTAAAACCGCCCGAATTCAAATACACCATGTTTAATCCTCTATTTAATTATTCATCCGCTGTATTTAACCGTACTCCAATAGAAAGACCGGCTCAACCCAACCAAACAAAAACATCCCCCTTAAGCACCCGCGCAATTTCTACCTTGAACTCATATAGATAAACAGTACCTCCCCCCTTCCTCTTTGAAAAAACCAATCCAGTTAAAATCTACTCTTTTTTTAGAAAAAAATATTACCATTTCAAACTTAAAGAAGAGGACTACAAGGCATTCGGAAAGCCCTTAAAATACGATCGAAAAACATACCCCTCAAGCCCTTTCAAACCGGTACCTCGATCCTGACTTAAAAGTAATCCAACGAAAAACTAAAATGTTACTTATTTCCTCCATACTGCATCTCACATAAAAACTACCGACATCCCAGTTCTACTGGCGCAAATCACCTATTAACCCGGAGTTATCCTACAAAAAAGAAAACCAATTCCTCGACCAGAGGACGTCCTATAGAAATAATAAATACAAAAGACTTTTGATTTGCAGTTTCATAAAGCCACGACTAAATTTAAGAAACCCGCTGTCGCAAACCCCTGATTCAAATTCGCACCTACAGGCTATTACTGCGACAACTGTTAAAACCCGTTACAAAAGCGACATTAATACTTAACCACTTCTAATATCATCTACTCCAACCAGAATTTATCCGCAGGCCACATCATGATAAAAAGCAAAATACGGGTAAACAACCCGCTCACTGTCATTGCTATTTTCTCAATGTTAACCGAAGCTTCCGCAGCGGTTTCATTGCCGTATATCGACAGGGAAAATCAAAAAATTTATGTTTGGTTCTTAATTGTTTTCCCTTCAATTCTGATCACATTGTTTTTTTTGACTCTTAATTTCAATAACAAAACCCTCTACACCCCCATGGACTATCCCAAGGAGAACGCGCGCGCAACACCAGAACCGGCCGAGCCTGAGGGCCGTATCACGCGCGCAAGACCCGCTGTAGCCCCCGGTTCACCTGCATGCCAGACAGCGCCACTTCTCTCCAAACCGGGGATAAAATTCATTTCCTATAGCCCTAAAAACTTTATCTTTCTGCCACAAGGGCACAGGGACTACGACTCAATATTAGAAAAGACCACACATAAAAAACTTTATTCAGTTCATGAGGAACAACAATTAACGCAGGATGAAGAAGGCCCAAGCAGTCTGTATCTGATCGATTTCAGCCACCCCTCTTTAAGATTGAACAACGACCATACCTTGGGAGACATCCTGCAAACTTACTACGAAATGGCACATCCAAAAAAAGAGTGCCTGCATAAGAACGATATTTTACTCCTGCTAACCAGTAGCTCATTGACGAGTCAATGGAGTCACCAACAGCGACTTGAGCTAGACACAAAAATCTCTTCGCATTTAGGTGATGCCATGGTCATTACTTACAACACGCAAACCCGACAGCTCAATACATTAAGCTGACAAGACGAATAACCCACCTTTAATGATGATTCGCAAGCATAAAAAAACCCGACCAATGGCCGGGTTTTTTTGATACCAGGTGCAATTAGAACAACTTGCGACCCCGGTTAGCAGCAATACGCATACGCAAGGCATTCAACTTGATGAAGCCAGCAGCGTCGGCCTGATTGTAAGCGCCGCCATCTTCTTCGAACGTTGCGATATTGGCATCAAACAGCGAATCGTCAGACTTGCGGCCGGTAACAATCACATTGCCTTTGTACAATTTCAGACGTACCACGCCGTTAACGTTCACCTGAGAAGCGTCGATCATTTGTTGCAACATCAAACGCTCAGGGCTCCACCAGTAGCCGGTGTAGATCAGGCTGGCGTACTTGGGCATCAACTCGTCTTTCAGGTGAGCGACTTCGCGGTCCAGAGTGATCGACTCAATGGCGCGGTGCGCACGCAACATGATGGTGCCGCCCGGGGTTTCGTAGCAACCACGGGACTTCATGCCGACATAACGGTTCTCAACGATGTCGAGACGACCAATACCGTTTTCGCCACCGATGCGGTTCAGCGTGGCCAGAACGGTCGCAGGTGTCATTTCAACACCGTCCAGCGCAACGATATCGCCATTGCGGTAGGTCAGTTCCAGATAGGTCGGGGTATCCGGCGCGTTTTCTGGCGACTTGGTCCAACGCCACATGTCTTCTTCGTGCTCGGTCCAGGTGTCTTCCAGTACACCGCCCTCGTAAGAGATGTGCAGCAAGTTGGCATCCATCGAATACGGGGATTTTTTCTTGCCGTGACGCTCGATCGGGATCGCGTGCTTTTCTGCGTAATCCATCAGTTTTTCACGCGACAGCAGATCCCACTCACGCCAAGGAGCAATCACTTTTACGCCCGGCTTCAGTGCGTATGCACCCAGCTCGAAACGAACCTGATCGTTACCTTTGCCGGTTGCGCCATGAGAAATAGCATCAGCACCGGTTTCGTTGGCGATTTCGATCAGACGCTTGGCGATCAGCGGACGCGCAATGGAGGTACCCAGCAGGTACTCGCCTTCGTAAACAGTGTTGGCGCGGAACATTGGGAATACGAAATCGCGGACAAACTCTTCGCGCAGGTCGTCGATGTAGATTTCCTTGACGCCCATGGCTTGCGCCTTGGCACGTGCAGGCTCAACCTCTTCGCCCTGACCCAGGTCAGCGGTAAAGGTTACGACTTCACAGTTATAAGTATCCTGCAGCCACTTCAGGATCACCGAAGTGTCCAGGCCGCCCGAATAAGCCAGAACGACCTTGTTTACGTCCGCCATGCCATCACTCCACGGGTTGTTCGAAAAGCCGAGCAGTCTAACGCTCGCGGGGCTTAATTTACAGAGGGGCGACAGCTTAAGACGACAAAGCGACAGTAACTTTCAGCAAAACGACGCCAAAAAACCTCACGACAGCGTCGCAGGATTGGTATTTACCACCGCAGGGGACGGCTTCGCAGGCTCTGGCATGCGCTCCAAGCGCACACTGACACGGCGATTCTTCGCCCGATTAGCCGCACTGGTGTTGGGCACCAACGGGTATTGCTCGCCATGAAAGCGCATCGTGATCTGCGATTCCTGCAGACCGTTTTCCTGCAGGTAGTTCATGACTGCCAAAGCGCGACGCCGGGACAGCTCGCGATTGGTCAACCGATTCCCGGAATTATCCGAATAACCATCCAGCATGACGTGGTTAACCGTAGGGTCGGCCTTCATGTACTCCAGCATGATCTGCAGATCCGCGCGGCCCTTGGCATCCAGTTCATTGCCGCTCCCCGGAAAACCGATCTGGCTTTGCCGGACTTGATCGAAATTCTTGGCCAGCAGTTTGGTGGTACAGGCCTCATATTCGCCATAAGCCTGACGAAATTTGACGGGCAAAAGGCGAACTTCCGACAAACCGCCCGTCGCCGAGTAATGCCTGATCAACGGGCTACGCCCTTCCAGCAACCCCCGAAACAAGCGGCCGGCCTGCGCCTGCGAGCTATTAAACAGCACGTTGCCGCGCCCGATACGCACGGTGCCCAGATCGATATCACCGCGCCCCGGCTGCCACGGCGCCGCTGCCGCCAATAGAGTTGCCGAACCTTCGCCCAATACCGAGTTGTAGGCATTGAGACGAAAGACCGCCTGCTCTCCGGCGCGGCGCACAAAGACCCCGGCGCCAAAATCAGTGATCGGCTGGATCAGGCGGCACTCAAATTTGTCACCTTCCACTTTCCACTCCACATTCTCCAGACGGGTCTGGAAAGTCAGGGCCATGGCAGGAACGCTGGCAAACAAGCTGAGCAGGATGAAATAACGCTGGCGCACTGAGGGCTCCGCAGATGGTTACTGGCAAAACACCGTTCACCGTTTTTACGACATACCTCGAATGTATCGGTTAACGCAGCTAAAACTTGATAGCGAGTGCCTGAGAGAGTCTTTTCCGGTAGCATTCGCATCAGTTTGACCCGCCTGGAATCCCCCCAATGTCTGACCGCCTGACCCTGCTGCGTCCCGACGACTGGCACATTCATCTTCGCGATGGTGCTGTGTTGCCTCACACTGTGGCGGATGTTGCGCGCACCTTTGGCCGCGCCATCATCATGCCTAACCTCGTACCTCCGGTGCGTAACGCAGCTGAAGCCGATGCCTATCGACAGCGCATTCTCGCTGCTCGCCCGGCTGGCAGCCGTTTCGAACCGCTGATGGTGCTCTACCTCACCGACCGAACACAGCCAGAAGACATTCGTACAGCCAAAGCCAGCGGCTATGTACACGCTGCCAAGCTATACCCGGCTGGCGCAACAACCAACTCCGACTCGGGCGTGACCAGCATCGATGCGATCTTCCCGGTCCTGGAAACCATGGCCGAAGTCGGCATGCCTTTGCTGATCCACGGTGAAGTGACCCGCGCCGATATCGACGTGTTCGATCGCGAAAAGGTCTTCATCGAAGAGCATTTGCGTCGTGTTGTGGAGCGATTCCCGACGTTGAAAGTGGTGTTTGAACACATCACCACGTCGCATGCAGTCCAGTTCGTCAACGAGGCTTCGGCCAACGTAGGCGCAACCATTACCGCGCATCACCTGCTGTACAACCGCAACCACATGTTGGTTGGCGGTATTCGCCCGCACTTCTATTGCCTGCCGATCCTCAAGCGCAACACCCACCAGGAAGCCCTGCTGGATGCGGCCACCAGCGGCAGTGCGAAGTTCTTTCTGGGCACTGACTCGGCACCGCATGCCCAGCATGCCAAAGAAGCCGCCTGCGGTTGTGCCGGTTGCTATACCGCCTATGCTGCTATCGAGCTGTATGCCGAAGCGTTTGAACAGCGCAATGCGCTGGACAAGCTCGAAGCCTTTGCCAGCTTGAATGGCCCACGCTTCTACGGCCTGGCACCGAGCACCGAACACATCACCCTGGTTCGCGAAGAGTGGACCGCCCCGAGCAGCCTGCCTTTCGGCGAGCTGAACGTAATCCCGCTGCGCGCCGGTGAAAAACTGCGCTGGCGCCTGCTTGAGGAAAACGCGTGAGCGACGACCATTTTGATGACGAGCACGAGGGCGGTCATGGCGGCGGTTCGCGCCATCCGATGGCCGAGCGTTTTCGCGGCTATCTGCCGGTCGTAATCGATGTTGAAACCGGCGGCTTCAATAGCGCTACCGACGCGCTGCTGGAAATCGCGGCAGTCACCATCGGCATGGACGAAAGAGGCTTTGTGTTCCCGGAACACACCTATTTCCACCGTGTGGAGCCTTTTGAAGGCGCCAACATCGAAGCCGCAGCCCTGGAGTTCACCGGCATCAAGCTGGACCATCCGCTGCGTATGGCGGTCAGTGAAGAAACAGCGCTGACAGACATCTTCCGCGGTGTGCGCAAAGCGCTAAAGGCCAATGGTTGCAAACGCGCCATCCTGGTAGGTCATAACAGCAGCTTCGACCTGGGCTTTCTGAATGCGGCCGTGGCGCGTCTGGACATGAAACGTAACCCGTTTCACCCGTTCTCGAGCTTCGACACTGCAACCCTGGCTGGCCTGGCGTATGGCCAGACCGTTCTGGCCAAGGCCTGCCAGGCAGCTGACATCGATTTTGACGGGCGTGAGGCGCACTCGGCGCGTTACGACACCGAAAAAACCGCTGAGCTGTTCTGTGGCATCGTCAACAGCTGGAAGCAAATGGGCGGCTGGAAAGACTTCAACGACTGATCACGTCGTTCAGGCTAACCACCGCACATAAAAAAACCGGACCCAGGGTCCGGTTTTTTTATGCCGCCAAAAAGCTTACAGCTTGCCAGCATTCTCAGTCAGGTAAGCCGCAACGCCTTCAGTCGAAGCGGTCATGCCTTTGTCGCCTTTCTTCCAGTTAGCCGGGCACACTTCGCCGTGCTCTTCGTGGAATTGCAGTGCATCAACCAGACGCAGCAGTTCGTCCATGTTGCGGCCCAGTGGCAGGTCGTTAACGATCTGGGAGCGAACAACGCCCTTGTCATCGATCAGGAAAGCGCCGCGCAGTGCTACGCCGCCTTCAGTTTCAACGTCGTAGGCTTTGCAGATCGCGTGGTTGATGTCGGCAGCCATGGTGTATTTCACCTGGCCGATACCGCCATTGTTCACCGGGGTGTTGCGCCATGCGTTGTGAGTGAAATGGGAGTCGATAGAGACTGCAACCACTTCAACGTTACGCGCCTGGAACTCAGGAATACGGTGATCCAGAGCGATCAGTTCCGATGGGCAAACGAAGGTGAAGTCCAGCGGGTAGAAGAACACCAGGCCGTATTTGCCTTTGATAGCGGAGGACAGCGTGAAGCTATCAACGATTTCGCCATTGCCGAGTACGGCTGCGACGGTGAAGTCAGGGGCTTGTTTGCCTACGAGTACGCTCATTGGATATCTCCTGGGTGCGACGTGAAAAACGGGATCCGGCTGCAAAGCCCTTGAGAAACAGCAGGCTTGCGACCCGGTCACCGCGTAAAAAGAGCGGCATCATACACCGTTCGTCTGCTCAACCTGAACAACCCCCCACCGCACCCCAATCTACTTTGACAATCATTCTCGTTAACATTAAGATCCGTTTCATTGAATCCCAACCAGCGATGGTTCTTATTTATGTACGTTTGCCTCTGCACTGGCGTTACTGACGGAAAAATCCGCGATGCAATCTACGAAGGTTGCTGCAGCTACCGAGAAGTGCGCGAAGCCACCGGCGTCGCCAGCCAATGCGGCAAATGTGCTTGCCTGGCCAAGCAAGTGGTTCGCGAAACCCTGACCTCGCTTCAAGCCAGCCAGGCGGCCTTGGGTTTTCCAGCAGAATTTTCAGCGGCGTAATTATCAAGTTTCTAATGAACCGGACTTAACGTCCGGTTTTTTTATGCCAAAAATTCAAGTACTTAGGGCCAAAACGCGGAACACAAACATTCTTATTCCGATTAATTTTCATTTATTATTCAAACACTTAGGTTTGACAGTCGTTAATACGCAGATCAAACTCTGCCTTATATACGGTTAACTAAGGCAGGCCCTCGCGATGAAAGGCGATATTTCAGTCATCCAGCACCTCAATAAAATCCTCGGTAACGAGCTGGTTGCGATCAACCAATACTTCTTGCATGCACGTATGTATCAAGATTGGGGCCTGGAAAAGTTAGGCAAACACGAATACAACGAATCCATCGACGAGATGAAGCACGCTGACAAGCTGATCAAGCGCATCCTGTTCCTGGAAGGCCTGCCGAACGTTCAAGACCTGGGCAAGCTGCACATTGGTGAGCACACCAAGGAAATGCTTGAGTGCGACCTGCGCATTGAGCGTACCGGCCACGCTGATCTCAAAGCAGCCATCGCCCACTGCGAAGTTGTTGGCGACTTTGGTAGCCGTGAACTTCTGGAAGATATTCTGGAATCCGAAGAAGAACATATCGACTGGCTGGAAACTCAGTTGGGCCTGATCGATAAAATCGGTATTGAGAATTACCTGCAATCGCAGATGGGTGAGTAACTAACGCCCACAAAAAAGCCCCGCCCTGTTTATACAGAGGCGGGGCTTTTTTATGGGCTGCTACTTGATCACTCAAGTAGCAGCAACGTCAGCCATTAAGCTTCAGTTTTGGCCGCGGCCGCTTTTGCAGTCGCTTCTTTGATCAACGTCTGCAAAGAGCCGTCTGCAAACATTTCAGCCATGATGTCGCTACCGCCAACCAGCTCACCGCCTACCCACAGTTGCGGGAAGGTCGGCCAGTTCGCGTATTTCGGCAGGTTGGCACGGATTTCAGGGTTCTGCAGGATGTCCACGTACGCGAACTTCTCACCGCAACCCATTACGGCCTGGGCCGCTTTAGCCGAAAAGCCACACTGCGGGGCATTCGGAGCGCCTTTCATGTAAAGCAGAACGGTATTGTTGGCAATCTGATCTTTGATAGTTTCGATGATATCCATGGAGCACCTCGGCTGAACTTTCCGACTCAGTTGTCGGCACGGTGGCGCATTGTAACGGAAAGCCGAGCATGACGCTCGGTCTCCCAGACAGACAATCGTCGCAACTTCATCTCACATTCCTGCTTTGCACACGTGGGTAGTAATGCCCCACGTTCACTGAGAATTGCAAAACAACCTGAGGGCAGTGTACAACTGGGCAGCTGAGGTGAGGCGAATCACTTAACCGTGGTTTCAGCCGCGTGCTCATGCAGCGCAAGACTCGCATAAACCTCAAAACGTGACCCATATTGGCAAGACGCGACATTTCCTTATAAGATCGCGCCTTCCCCTATTTCGTCGCCCCGTGCGGCTTTCGCCGCAGGTCTCGCCGTTTTTCCGAAAAACCCGGCTTTGAGTTCTGCGGTCGTTGCAAAGAAGGTAGTTAATGATGAGCGCAAGGCACTTTCTCTCCCTGATGGATTGCACGCCCGAAGAGCTAGTCAGCGTCATCCGTCGCGGTATCGAGCTAAAAGACCTGCGTGATCGCGGCGTTCTCTTCGAACCTTTGAAAAACCGCGTCCTGGGCATGATTTTCGAAAAGTCATCGACCCGCACCCGTCTGTCCTTTGAAGCCGGCATGATCCAGTTGGGCGGCCAGGCTATTTTCCTGTCCCCTCGCGATACTCAATTGGGCCGCGGTGAGCCGATTGGCGACTGCGCAATTGTAATGTCGCGCATGCTCGACGCCGTGATGATCCGTACTTTTGGCCACAACACCCTGACCGAATTCGCCGCCAATTCGCGCGTCCCGGTAATCAACGGCCTATCCGATGACCTGCACCCGTGCCAGTTGCTGGCCGACATGCAAACCTTCCTCGAACACCGTGGCTCGATCAAAGGCAAAACCGTGGCCTGGATCGGTGACGGCAACAACATGTGCAACAGCTATATAGAAGCGGCCATCCAGTTCGACTTCCACCTGCGCGTGGCCTGCCCTGAAGGCTACGAGCCGAACCCTGAGTTCGTGGCGTTGGCCGGCGATCGCGTGAGCATCGTGCGTGACCCGCGTGAAGCGGTGTTGGGCGCTCACCTGGTCAGCACAGACGTGTGGACCTCCATGGGCCAGGAAGAAGAAACCGCCAAACGCCTGAAACTGTTTGCGCCATACCAGGTTGACCGCGCCCTGCTTGACCTGGCCGCCGAAGACGTCCTGTTCATGCACTGCCTGCCCGCTCACCGTGGTGAAGAAATCAGCCTCGACCTGCTGGACGACCCGCGCTCTGTAGCCTGGGATCAAGCGGAAAACCGTCTGCACGCGCAAAAAGCGTTGCTCGAGTTTCTGGTCAAACCTGCGTACCAACCCGCATGAGTCAGCCGCTATTGCTCAACCTGCGGGATCTGGCCTGTGGCTATCAAGGCCAGAGCGTGGTGCAGAACCTTAACCTGCACCTCAATGCCGGTGATATTGGCTGCCTGCTCGGCTCCTCGGGTTGCGGCAAAACCACAACGCTGCGTGCAATTGCCGGTTTTGAGCCGGTGCACCAAGGTGAAATCCAGCTCGCGGGCGAAGTCATCTCCAGTGCCGGTTTTACCTTGGCCCCGGAGAAACGTCGCATCGGCATGGTGTTTCAGGACTACGCCCTGTTCCCACACTTGAGCGTGGCCGACAACATTGCGTTTGGCATTCGCAAGCACCCGAACAAAGACCGCGTGATCGAGGAACTGCTGGAACTGGTCAATCTAAAAGACCTGGGCAAGCGCTTCCCGCACGAGCTTTCGGGTGGCCAACAGCAACGCGTTGCGCTCGCCCGGGCCTTGGCTCCGGAGCCCCAACTGCTGTTGCTGGACGAACCCTTCTCGAACCTTGACGGTGAATTGCGCCGCAAGCTGAGTCATGAAGTGCGCGACATTCTTAAAGCGCGTGGCACCAGTGCCATTCTGGTGACCCACGATCAGGAAGAAGCCTTCGCCGTCAGTGATCATGTGGGGGTGTTTAAAGAAGGTCGTCTGGAGCAGTGGGATACGCCCTACAACCTCTACCACGAGCCGCTGACGCCATATGTAGCGAGCTTTATCGGCCAGGGCTATTTCATTCGTGGGCAATTGCTCAGCCCTGAGTCGGTACAGACCGAGTTGGGCGTATTGCGCGGCAACCGGGCTTATAGCTGGCCAACTGGCGGGGCTGTTGATGTCCTGCTGCGCCCGGATGACATCGTCTACGCCCCTGATAGCGCGCTTAAAGCCAAAATCATCGGCAAGACCTTCCTTGGTGCATCGACCCTGTACCGCTTGCAACTACCCACGGGCAGCCAGCTGGAGTCTATTTTCCCAAGCCATGCCGATCACGCACCCGGCACGGAAGTCGGCATCCGGGTGGCGGCAGAACACTTGGTGATGTTTCAGGGCAGCGGCAGTACAGCGGCTCAGATCCCTCACTCGGAATCCGGCGTACGGCGCTTTAGTACTGCTCAGTGATACGAATGGTTTGTCTCGCGATCTTTTGATAGTTAAAAGATCGCGAGACAAGCTAGCTCATACCGTTTTATTCCCGCCCGATCTCTGCAAACTTGGCCTGCGTGTGCTCAGCCAGCACGGCCGGAGCCAGCTCCACTTCCAGCCCGCGCCGTCCGGCGCTGACATAAATCGTCTCGAACGCCTTGGCGCTTTCATCAATAAATGTCCGTAAACGCTTCTTTTGCCCCAGCGGGCTGATCCCGCCCAACAGGTAACCCGTGGCACGTTGAGCGGCCGCAGGGTCAGCCATTTCGACTTTTTTGACCCCGGCCGCCTGCGCCAGTGCTTTAAGGTCAAGACTTCCGACGACCGGTACAACCGCAACCAATAACTCACTCTTTTCACTGCTGGCCAACAGCGTCTTGAACACTTGAGCCGGTTCAAGGTTGAGCTTTTCTGCTGCCTCCAGCCCGTAGGACGCGGCCTTGGGGTCATGCTCGTAGCTGTGTACTCGATGTTCGGCGCGAACTTTTTTCAGCAGGTCCAATGCAGGCGTCATGACAGCCCCTGTGGTCAATTGACTAAAGAATCCAGGGCCGGATTTTAGGCCATTAGCCGATAAAAAACGCGCTGGAACGGGCTTCACGGCGCTATTTAGCGCTGAAACGTTACACCCTTGCCTGCCAATTTGTATTTTTTTCTTACATAAAACCAGCACCAAAAACTCATGTGAAAGTCAGAATGTGGCGCATCGTTCACTTTCGACCTTTGACAGCAGTGTTTGTTGTCTATATTTTTCGATTCTGAACATACCGCCTATTACCTATGTTCTGTTACCGACCCATGAATTTCCAAAAAAACGGCATCTGTTTTTTCTGTACCGCTGCACTGCCACCCCTGACTAACGACGTCAAAAAACAACAAAAAAGAGGTTTCAAATGACGACTGCAACGCAGCACCCCAAGCTTTCAGGTCAGTGCCTCGCCGAATTTCTCGGCACTGCACTGCTCATATTTTTCGGTACAGGATGCGTTGCGGCTCTCAAGGTCGCGGGCGCCAGCTTTGGCTTATGGGAAATCAGCATCATCTGGGGCATTGGCGTCAGCATGGCGATTTACCTGACAGCTGGGGTTTCCGGTGCACATCTGAATCCGGCGGTCAGCATTGCGCTGTGCCTGTTTACCGATTTTGATAAACGTAAACTGCCGTTCTACATCCTTGCTCAAGTGGCCGGTGCCTTTTGTGCGGCGGCGTTGGTTTATACGCTCTACAGCAATTTGTTCTTCGATTATGAACAAGCGCACAACATGGTTCGCGGCAGCCAGGCCAGCCTCGAATTAGCCTCGGTCTTCTCGACTTACCCGCACCCGGCGCTCTCCACGTTGCAAGCCTTCCTCGTTGAAGTGGTGATCACCGCCATCCTCATGGGCGTGATCATGGCCCTCACCGACGACAAGAATGGCCTGCCACGCGGTCCGCTGGCACCACTGCTGATTGGTCTGTTGATTGCCGTGATCGGCAGCTCGATGGGCCCGCTGACCGGTTTTGCGATGAACCCGGCGCGTGACTTCGGACCTAAGCTGATGACTTTCTTTGCTGGTTGGGGCGAAATTTCCTTCACTGGTGGCCGCGATATTCCTTATTTCCTGATTCCAATTTTTGCACCCATCGTCGGTGCCTGCCTCGGCGCGGCCATTTATCGCGGGCTGATTGCCCGTCACTTGCCCCAGCCAGAGTCCGCACCTGCGCACGCTCCAGCGGTCGCCGAGGTTAAAACCCAGGCGTCCTGATATCGACTTATGAAACGGGGCGCATGAGACTACTGCCCGTAACCTGCTCGCGCCCGGAAACCATTACTTCATTCTGCAAGGCAACCCCATGACCGACATTCAGAATAAGAACTACATCATTGCGCTGGACCAAGGCACTACCAGTTCGCGAGCGATCATTTTTGATCGTGACGCCAACGTGGTCTGCACCGCGCAACGCGAGTTTCAACAGCATTACCCGCAAGCCGGCTGGGTTGAACATGACCCGATGGAAATCTTCGCCACCCAGAGCGCGGTCATGGTCGAAGCGCTGGCCCAGGCCGGTCTGCACCACGACCAGGTAGCGGCAATCGGCATCACCAACCAGCGTGAAACCACGGTGGTGTGGGACAAGATCAGCGGTCGCCCGATCTACAACGCCATCGTCTGGCAATGCCGTCGCAGCACCGAAATCTGCGAACAGCTCAAGCGCGGTGGTCATGAACAGTACATCCGCGAAACCACCGGTCTGGTCACCGACCCGTACTTCTCCGGCACAAAACTCAAGTGGATCCTCGACAACGTCGAAGGCAGCCGCGAGCGCGCGCGCAAGGGCGAATTGCTGTTCGGTACCGTCGACAGCTGGCTGATCTGGAAATTTACCGGCGGCAAGACCCACGTCACCGACTACACCAACGCCTCGCGCACCATGCTTTTCAACATCCACACCCTGGAGTGGGATGCCAAGATGCTGGATGTGCTGGATATCCCGCGCGAAATGCTGCCGGAGGTTAAATCCTCTTCCGAAATCTATGGACGCACCAAAAGCGGCATCGCCATCGGCGGGATTGCCGGTGACCAGCAAGCCGCGTTGTTTGGCCAGATGTGCGTCGAGCCGGGCCAGGCCAAAAATACCTATGGCACCGGTTGCTTCCTGCTGATGAACACCGGCACCAACGCTGTTCAGTCGACCCACGGCATGCTGACCACCATCGCTTGCGGCCCACGCGGCGAAGTGGCTTACGCGCTGGAAGGTGCGGTCTTCAACGGCGGCTCGACAGTGCAATGGCTACGCGACGAGCTGAAAATCATCAACGATGCACACGACACCGAATACTTTGCCAACAAGGTCAAAGACAGCAATGGCGTGTATCTGGTGCCTGCGTTCACCGGTTTGGGCGCGCCTTACTGGGACCCGTATGCCCGTGGCGCACTGTTCGGCCTGACCCGTGGCGTACGGGTAGACCACATTATTCGTGCAGCCCTTGAGTCGATTGCCTACCAAACCCGCGACGTACTCGACGCCATGCAGCAGGACTCGGGCGAACGCCTTAAAGCCTTGCGCGTTGACGGTGGCGCGGTAGCCAACAACTTCCTGATGCAGTTCCAGGCAGACATCCTCGGCACCATGGTCGAACGCCCACAAATGCGCGAAACCACAGCCTTGGGCGCCGCCTACCTGGCCGGTCTGGCCTGCGGTTTCTGGGGCAGCCTGGATGAATTGCGCAGCAAAGCGGTGATCGAGCGCGAATTCGAACCTCAGCTTGAAGAAGCGAGCAAAGAGAAGCTCTACGCCGGTTGGAAAAAGGCCGTAGAGCGTACACGCGACTGGGAACCCCACGAAGAAAGCAACTAAGCCAGCACGTAAGCCAGCACGGCTCAATTGCCGGTAAAACACCCAACGGGCGCCCTTCGCGCCCGTTGTCATATCTGTATTCATGGCACCTGTGTGTAGCAGGTCGGGGCCTTCCTGCGGCATCATGAGCGACTTTTGCTTCGCCGCCCAAAGGAAACTCCATGAATCTGCCTCCACGCCAACAGCAGATCCTCGAACTCGTTCGCGAGCGCGGCTATGTCAGCATCGAGGAAATGGCTCAGTTGTTCGTTGTTACACCGCAGACCATCCGCCGCGACATTAACCAGTTGGCCGAGGCCGATTTGCTGCGTCGTTATCACGGTGGCGCGGCCTATGATTCCAGCGTTGAAAACACGGCCTACGCCATGCGCGCCGACCAGATGCGCGATGAAAAACGCCGTATCGGTGAAGCTATCGCCGCCCAGATTCCTGACCACGCCTCAATTTTCATCAACATCGGCACCACCACCGAGTCGATTGCCCGGGCGCTGCTCAACCATAACCACCTGAAAATCATCACCAACAACCTGCACGTTGCCTCAATCCTCAGCGCCAAAGACGACTTTGAAGTGCTGATAGCCGGCGGCAACGTACGCCGAGACGGCGGCATCGTGGGCCAGGCCAGCGTCGACTTTATTAATCAGTTCAAATTCGATTTCGCCCTGATCGGCATCAGCGGTATCGATTCAGATGGCAGCTTGCTGGATTTCGACTACCAGGAAGTGCGCGTCTCGCAGGCCATTATCTCCAACGCCCGACAAGTGATTCTGGCGGCGGACTCCAGTAAATTCGGCCGTAACGCCATGGTACGACTGGGCCCGATCAGCTTGATTGACTGCCTGGTGACCGACCAGCACCCGGTGCCTGAACTGACCCAATTGCTGGCACAGAACAAAATCCGCCTCGAAGTGGTTTAAGCCTTATGTGTGGGAGCGGGCTTGCTCGCGATGGCATCTACACCGTGATTCAGGGCGATCGTGTCGCCTGAATCGCGAGCAAGCCCGCTCCCACAAAACACCCTCCCCAACTTAAATGTTCGAAAATCTTCCTTTCAACGCTCTTCGATGAGTTTTTTCAATCGAAGTAAGCTGGCTGTGCGCGTCTTTATCCGCTACCATTTTCGAAAATGAACATTAATGTTCGAATTCAAATATGCGTGAACAACGCGAGGCCCCGACATGTCCTTGACCACCTTGCCTGCCACCCCCCTCTCAGAGGTATACGACGTTGCCGTGATTGGCGGCGGGATCAACGGTGTCGGCATTGCGGCTGACGCTGCAGGTCGCGGCCTGTCGGTATTCCTGTGCGAAAAAGACGACTTGGCCAGCCATACCTCGTCTGCCAGCAGCAAGCTGATTCACGGCGGCCTGCGCTACCTTGAACATTACGAGTTCCGCTTGGTGCGCGAAGCCCTGGCCGAGCGTGAAGTGTTGCTGGCCAAAGCCCCGCACATCGTCAAACCCATGCGCTTTGTATTACCGCATCGCCCGCACCTGCGTCCGGCGTGGATGATTCGTGCGGGTCTGTTTCTATACGACAACTTGGGCAAACGCGAAAAACTCGCCGGTTCTGTCAGCCTTAAGTTCGGCGCCGACAGCCCGCTCAAGCCTGAGATCACTAAAGGCTTCGAATACTCCGATTGCTGGGTCGACGACGCCCGCCTTGTCGTACTCAATGCCATGTCAGCGCGCGAAAACGGCGCTCACATCCACACCCAGACTCGCTGCGTCGGCGCGCAACGTAGTAAAGGCCTGTGGGAATTGAACTTTGAGCGCGCTGACGGCAGCCTGTTTTCGATTCGCGCCAAAGCCTTGGTAAACGCTGCCGGCCCTTGGGTTGCCAAGTTTATTAAAGAGGATCTGAAACTGGACTCGCCGTACGGTATCCGCCTGATTCAAGGCAGCCACCTGATCGTGCCCAAACTGTATGACGCGCCTAACGCATTTATTTTGCAGAACGAAGACCAGCGGATCGTGTTCACCATTCCGTACCTGGACCAGTTCACCATCATTGGCACCACAGACCGCGAATACACGGGCGACCCGGCCAAGGTCAGCATCACCGAGGCAGAAACCGATTACCTGTTGAACGTGGTCAACTCGCACTTCAAGCAGCAACTGAGCCGTGACGACATTCTGCGCACCTACTCGGGCGTACGCCCACTGTGCAATGACGAGTCGGACAACCCGTCAGCGGTAACCCGCGATTACACCTTGGCCCTGTCTGGCGCTTCGGGCGAAGCCCCGCTGCTGTCCGTATTCGGTGGCAAGTTGACCACCTATCGCAAACTGGCCGAGTCGGCCATGGCGCAACTGACACCGTTCTTCACCCAGATAAAACCGAGCTGGACGGCCACAGCGACCTTGCCGGGCGGTGAAGACATGACCACGCCTCAAGCCCTGAGCGCGGCTCTGATCAGCAAACATAACTGGCTGGACGCGGCCATTGCCAAACGCTGGGCAATTACCTATGGCAGCCGCTCCTGGCAGTTGCTGGACGGCGTGCAAAGCTTGAGCGAGATGGGTGAGCACATCGGCAGCGGCCTCTACAGCCGCGAGGTGGACTACCTGTGCCGCCAGGAATGGGCGCTGGATGCGCAGGATATCCTGTGGCGCCGGACCAAATTGGGCCTGTTCACCACTGCCGCCGAGCAAGAGCGCCTGGCGCACTACATGGCCAGCCTGAACCTCAAGCAGCGCAAGGTTGAAGCGGCTTAACCCCTGCATGTATGAATGCGCCACGGCAGGTGTAAACCCCGCGATCTTTTAAACATAGAAAGATCGCGGTGTTGCTTCTCCCCCACCGATAAGCGGTATTTCCTCATTCGGTTTTCCGAACGCTTATCGTCCTGCTATTCGGCTTTCCGGGCGCAGCGCCCTCAAAACCCCACCTAATAAAACTTTAAAACCTATATAAATCAGCAGTTTGAAGTTTAATTCCGTCTCTGGCATGACTCATGCTCTACACTCAGGGCCGAATGCGAAAACAGCGTTTAATCTGTTTAGCGTTTCGAAGTATCTAAAGGGCTCGTGAACGGGCTCAAATAAAAAAAACAATGTCGAGGAAAAATCGATGCGCATCGTTCCGCAACTTTTGAGTGCAGCCATTGCTGTAGCTCTGATTAGCACTCCAGTATTCGCCGCTGAACTGACCGGCACACTGAAGAAAATCAAAGAATCCGGCACCATCACCCTTGGGCATCGTGACTCCTCCATCCCGTTTTCTTACATCGCTGATGGCACCGGCAAGCCGGTTGGCTATTCCCACGATGTGCAACTGGCAATCGTTGAAGGGCTGAAAAAGCAACTCGACCTGCCGGACCTCAAGGTCAAATACAACCTGGTCACCTCCCAGACCCGTATCCCGCTGGTACAAAACGGTACCGTTGACGTTGAATGTGGCTCCACCACCAACAACGCCGAACGCGCTCAGCAAGTGGATTTCTCGGTCGGCATCTTCGAAATCGGTACCCGCCTGCTGTCCAAAAAGGACTCGCCTTACAAAGATTTCGCTGACCTGAAAGGCAAAAACGTCGTCACCACCGCAGGTACCACCTCCGAGCGTATCCTCAAGGCCATGAACGCTGACAAGCAGATGGGCATGAACGTGATCTCGGCAAAAGACCACGGCGAAGCCTTCAACATGCTTGAGTCGGGCCGTGCTGTTGCCTTCATGATGGACGACGCCCTGCTGGCCGGTGAAATGGCCAAAGCCAAGAAGCCAGATGACTGGGCCGTAACAGGCACGCCACAGTCTTACGAAATCTACGGCTGCATGGTGCGCAAAGGCGATCCGGACTTCAAAAAGGCTGTAGATGACGCCATCGTGGCTTACTACAAATCAGGCGACGTTAAAAAATCCTACACCAAGTGGTTCGAGTCCCCTATCCCGCCAAAAGGTCTGAACCTCAACTTCCCAATGAGCAAAGAGCTCAAAGAGTTGATTGCCAATCCAAATGACAAGCCAGCTCCAGAAGAAAAACCGGCAGCCTGATACCTGAACAACGAAGCGTGTGAGTGCGTATAGACGCACTCGCAGGCTTTGTTCTCCTGCTGCACTGGCTTCTTATTGATTAGTAAGCACTCGAACCGCTGGTTGTCGAGCGGGACGCGTGTGCCCGACTGCACTGTCGGAGAGAACGGATTCCCTGAAGCAAGTGCTTGTCTATAGACCCATCTGAGGGGAGACCCTGAATGAATTACAACTGGGACTGGAGCGTATTCTTCAAGTCCACCGGCGTAGGCAGCGAGACGTATCTCGACTGGTTTATTACCGGACTGGGCTGGACCATCGCGATCGCTGTTGTCGCCTGGATTGTTGCGCTGATACTGGGTTCGCTGCTGGGCGTGATGCGCACCTTGCCGAACCGTTTTATCGCGGGTATCGCCACGGTTTACGTGGAAGTTTTCCGAAATGTACCCCTGCTGGTACAGCTGTTCATGTGGTACTTCCTGGTACCCGATCTGCTGCCGCAAAACCTGCAGGACTGGTACAAGCAAGACCTCAGCCCGACGACCTCGGCCTACCTGAGCGTAGTGGTGTGTCTGGGTCTGTTTACCGCCGCACGGGTGTGCGAACAAGTGCGTACCGGTATTGAAGCCTTGCCGCGCGGCCAGGAGTCGGCTGCCCGTGCCATGGGTTTCAGCCTGTCGCAAATCTACTGGAACGTGCTACTGCCCCAGGCTTACCGCATCATCATTCCGCCGCTCACCTCTGAGTTCCTCAACGTGTTCAAGAACTCCTCCGTGGCGTCCCTGATCGGTTTGATGGAGCTGCTGGCGCAAACCAAACAGACGGCCGAGTTCTCCGCCAACCTGTTTGAAGCCTTCACCCTGGCCACGCTGATCTACTTCACCCTAAACATGAGCCTCATGTTGCTGATGCGTCTGATCGAGAAGAAAGTCGCCGTGCCCGGTCTGATGTCTTTGGGGGGTAAATAATGGACTTCTTCGATTTCAGCGGTATTGTTCCAGCCCTGCCGGGCCTGTGGAACGGCATGATCATGACCTTGAAGCTGATGGTGCTCGGGGTTATCGGTGGCGTTGCACTCGGCACCGTGCTGGCATTGATGCGCTTGTCGTCCAGCAAGTGGCTGGCCAACCTGGCCGGCGCTTACGTGAACTACTTCCGTTCGATCCCGCTGCTGCTGGTGATTACCTGGTTCTACCTGGCCGTGCCGTTCGTGCTGCGCTGGATCACCGGCAAAGACACGCCAATCGGTGCTTTCGAGTCGTGCATGGTGGCTTTCGTCATGTTCGAAGCCGCCTACTTTTGCGAGATCGTACGGGCCGGTGTGCAGTCGATTCCCAAAGGCCAGATGGGCGCAGCCAAAGCGTTAGGCATGAGCTACGGCCAGGCCATGCGCCTGATCATCCTGCCTCAGGCGTTTCGCAAGATGACCCCGTTGCTGTTGCAGCAAAGCATCATTTTGTTCCAGGACACCTCGCTGGTTTACACCGTGGGCCTGGTTGATTTCCTCAATGCTTCGCGCTCCAGTGGCGATATCATCGGCCGCTCCAACGAATTCCTGATTTTCGCCGGTCTGGTGTATTTCATCATCAGCTTTTCCGCCTCGCTGCTGGTCAAGCGTCTGCAAAAAAGGTTTGCCGTATGATCTCGATCAAGAACATCAACAAGTGGTACGGGGACTTCCAGGTAC
>Ga0302347_1001635_pt1 | contig 26192 bp, 24 predicted proteins | sample PhyWR1_FD_202178 | JGI IMG/M metagenome (GOLD analysis project Ga0302347, IMG submission 202178) | Leaf surface microbial communities from wheat plants in UC Gill Tract Community Farm, Albany, California, United States - DLSL W.R1 (v2)... | ecosystem: Host-associated > Plants > Phyllosphere >...
CCTCGGCCGGCGGTCGCGGAGACGCCCATCCCCGCGCATGAAAAAGGCGACCTCGCGGTCGCCTTGATCATGGATGCAGTGGTGGGCCGTGATGGATTCGAACCATCGACCAAAAGATTAAAAGTCTAGGCGCAAAGCATGCCAAATCAGGCACATGCATTATTCTGAATTACGGACGCCGCTTCCGAAACCGTTGCACCGCAGTGGAGGGCCTTGCTCAGTTACGGAGCTTCAGAGGCCCGGAAACCGCATCATTCGCCGACCTTCTCCCACCACTTCGACCTCCCCCTACCCTTGCGCCTGGCCGACTCCTTCAACGAAGCGGCCTGCTGTTCCTCAGGGGTCCGGGTGTCGCGCACCAGCAGGTGGCTGTGGTCCGGCCTCAGCTTGGTGGGGTCCGGGCGGTCTGGCGGTTCGGGCTTCTCAGGGGTGTCCATGGCCGCAGGATACGCCCGGGCGTCCCAGGGATTGCGACGGTGCCGGCGGGGCGCTGCTCAGGCGCCCCAGCACCCGGGCTGAGCTGCCTGGGGCTCCCGGATCCGGCGAGCACAGATTGCACGCGCGGAGCCTGCGGCGGCAGAGGGTGAGTGCCCGGCCTGGTGTGGGAATCGGCCGCCCCAGCCCGTCGGAGTGCACGCCGCGCGAAGGCCCGGCCCACCGGTAGGGGGTATGGTTCGGCCATGTGCGGCCGATTCGTCCAGACCCCAATCCGAAACGCTGACACTCTGGGCTTTCCCCAGCTGGTCGGCGACCTGCTGTCGATCCCGGAGAGCTACAACCTTGCGCCGACCCAGCGCGCCTCCGTGATCCTCGATCGCGGCACCGGCCTGCAGGTCACCCGGATGTCGTGGGGCCTGCTCCCTTTCTGGGCCAAGGCGAAGAAGCTGCAGGGCTCAACCATCAATGCCCGCATCGAGACGGTGGCGACCAAGCCGGCATTCCGCTCGGCGTTCAAGAAGCGCCGCTGCCTGATCCCCATGGCCGGGTACTACGAGTGGTCGGTCAACGCCGAGGACGGAAAGAAGGACCCGTGGTTCATCCACGCGCGCGCGCCTCTGCTAGCCGCTGGGCTGTGGGAAGACACCAGCCCCCTGCTCGCCCCGGACAACCTGGGCACGTTCACCGTGATCACCGGCGACAGCAGCGGTGTATCGGCGGACATCCACGATCGCATGCCGGTGTGGCTGACGGCCAGCCAGGCCGATGAGTGGATGGTGGCGGAGCCCGACGATGCGATGGCGATGCTGCGGGCAAGCGAGCCACCTAGCATGGGAGCATACCGTGTGACCCGTGCGGTTAATACGCCGCGAAACAATTCGCCGGAACTGATCGATCCCATTTCAGCGCAGAGTAGTTCCAGCAGTCATCGTGACCTCAGATGAGGTGATCATCCAAGCCGTCATACTTGCTGAAGAGCCAGAGTTGCATTCGCCAGTTGCTGCGTCCAAAGCCCATGCAGCATTCCGTTATCATAAGTTTTCTCAGCAGCCCTTAAGCCCGAGACTTTTGTCATCGCCAGATCCCGAATCGCAGTAATCGCTTCCACCCGGGTGTCGCGTGATACCCGCTGGAATAGAGTCCTCCCCACTAGATGCGCCGTGAGCCGACCGTCTCGTTCGGCGTAAGGGATGAAGTTGCCGTCGTCGCGATCCTGCTGAGAGACCACGAACAACTTTGCCAACTCGTTTGTGTTCATCAGCAGAAATCCGTGCTGATGCGCCATCTCTCCAACAGGAATCTGCTGATCCTCCACAATCAGGAGAAACCCTGTCGGCTTAAGAGCGCGCGCAAGGAGGCCACCCGCTGAAAACAAGGCGATCCACTCCGCCACAGGGATTTCATGGAGGACGTTTGTCATGACAACACAATCTGCCCAACCTTCCCCTTTTGTAGCTATTAGTCGCTCAACATCGTTGAAATAGCGATCATCTGCACTACCAAAGTGGGAAGCGATCACTGCCCGGCAAGAATCCATGTCAGCCTCATATGGATCATAGGCGATGTAGTCGACGACTCGCCCACCCGATGGTTCTTCAGCCCCCAGTGCTTCCACTAGGCGGCCCTTTCCAGCGCCGTAATCCAATACGCTCAAAGCCCCGGAGCAGCTCAAAGAATCCAAGGCAGTACGAATCTGGCTCAACTGGGGATCGTTTGCCGATGTCATCAAAGTAGTTGGCGGTAGAAGGCACTGATACGCGTAGTTGTTTGAAGCAAGGTGATAGGGCAGGCTCATGAAAGATACAAGGTGGGAAATGCTCTCGTCATCCCCCAAAAGCCCTCTAATAACCTCAGCCGGACGCTTTCCAGCGTACTCTGCCTTGCCCTCTGACACAGCCCAGATGGCGGTTGGCTGCGTCGAATTGATGTAGGCGAGCAGAGGAATTGAATGCGTAGCGATCCACATCTGGCTCTCGGGAGCCATCTTCTCGATTCTTCTCAAAAGATAAACTAGCGCGGCCGGGTGCAGATGGTTCTCTGGCTCATCCATCAGGAGAATCGATGGACCCATTACGCTACCCTGAGCATGGAGAGCAACTATCAGCTGCAAAGCGACCTTCTGGCCAGAAGATAACTTCGCCGTCGCGATTGGTCGACCGAATAGCGTCGCCGCGCTGTTCGAATCCCTGCCAAGAGAGCATCCAAAAAAGGCCTCGATGGCCTCATTCAGGGAGTTGTAGCTTTCGATGGCGTGCTCTCTTACCGCTGCATCAGAATTCCAATCCTGATGAGTTACCTCTCGCCACTTGTCCTGCAAGGTACTGATGTAAGGGACGACCACTTTCGGCCAATCATTCGCCGGCATATACACAAGGCCTTCTGCGTGCTGGCGCTTTGTCGAGGGCGGCATATCATCAGGGTTGGAAAGCTCACCGGCGCTAGGGACGAACCAGATCACCTTAGACTGGTCGCCGTTCCACCTCACTGCCTCCACGGAGTCAATATGGCTCTGCCATTGCGCCATGTAAGCACGCATATTGGCGTCAATCGTCTCGCCACGAGCCTCGGCCTCGACATACTGCGCCAAGTTGCTCCGAATTGTGTCCGTATTTCCGCCGCTTCTTTGAATAGCGGAATTAACTGCGTCATGGACGTAGCTAAGTAGTCGCGATTTCCCGCTGCCGTTTTTACCAGCCAGAACCACATATTTCCCCAAACGCCCAAGCTCTTGTGACGGAAGCCCTAGCTCATCCGCGGAGGGACCACGTATTGAAATCGACGCTACTGCCACCTTCATCCCCAATTAGGAAAACCAGTCGCATCCTATTACTTTTATGGACGCGGGCAAACTCCAAGATCTAAACGACCAGATCCGCAAGGGGCAGATTAGGTGCGACCTCAACCACCCGTCCTCCACGCACCCACACGTTGTAAGGAATCGCCCCACCCAAGATGCCAATCGCCCGCATCTGCGCACCGTCGTAAGTCGTCAGGCTGCTGGTCCCATCCGCGTTATGCGCGGTGACCGTCGCCAGCAGCCGCGGGCTGGCGCTGACCAGCCCATAGAATTGATCCCACAGTTCAGTCCGCATCGCTGTAGTGCCTCTCCAGGGTGATGGTCTGCTCGATCACGACGGCCTTCTCGCCGATGCGCGCCTCGGTCCGGACCGCCGTACACAGGCCGTGCCACGTTCCTTCCTCTGCCACCACCTCGACTAGGTCGAGCGGCAGGATCCGCCCGACCTCGCCAGGGCGCAGTGGCGCGGTGAACAGGGGCACGACCAGATCGATGGCCGCCTGCTCACCGCGGTCGGCCAGAATGTTCCGGCCCCGCTCGGCGCCGGCGGCGGCGGTGTTGATCAGCGGGCTGCTCACCTGCTGGGCGAACAGCTGCCCGGCCTCCCCGGCACGGCGCACCCTGCAGGTAACGCCCTTCCCCGCGAGCTCACCGGTGACAACGACGGCGTCGTACAGGGGCGCGCTGCGCATCTGGAGGCTTTCATTCGTGATGATGTCCTCCTGCAGCACGTGCGCCGGGGTGCGATCGCGCCAGTCCCAAGGACTGTCCGGATACCGCGCACGCACCCGCAGGGTGGGCTCGGCCGGATCCGACTGGACCACCGCACCGCTGGCTTCGGCCAGACGACTGATCGCATCCAACGCCGGCAGCGCGTCGTAGAACCAAGCACCCGGCGGCACCAACCAATCCACGGTGTCATAGCTGGCGGTAAAGCCCGTGTCGGCCAGCTCTTCGTCGACCAGCTGGGCCATGCTGCGCTCTTCGGTGGTCGCCTTCACCCGGCCTGGCGCGTAGGGCCCGGCGAGCAGCGCGGTGCGCGACCGGCCCGCCAGGGTTGCGCCGGTACGGCTCCATTCCCGGCGGCCGCTGTAGCTCTCCATGACGGCCGTCCAGACGTAGCCGTTGAGGTTGATCTCAATCAGGCGCGGCCCGGCCGCCGTCGGCTTGAGCAGCGCGAGCTGCGCACTGTCGGCCAGCTCGATGTCGTAGCTGCTTCCCCAGGCGTCGACGCTGGAGGAAATGGAGATGCTCTCCACCTGGATCGGGGTGCGGTCCGGCAAGCGGACCACGGAGACGCTGTTGATCACGACGTATGTCCTTCGTTGCGGGCGGACCAGGTAGCACGCGGTCACGCCGAGATTCAGAGGAGCGAGGCCGGGTACGCCGACGATGGCGCAACCGAGGGTGAGGCCAATCAAGTTCCCTGGCGGGAACGTAGGCTGCGGTTCCGGATCCGGCCCCGGCGGCTTGGCCGGGCGCACGATCCACGGCAGGGGTCTCGCAGGTCGCCACGGCAAGCGCGCACCCCAGCGGGTGGTGCCTGGGTGCCCCCACGGAAGACGCCGTCCCGCCGACACGAGGGGAAGCTGGCAGCGCCAGTTGAGATCCAAGGACCGACCACCTCGCAAGCCGCTTGCCCAAGGCAATACCGCGCTTGCGCGCGCCCCGAGCAGATGCGCCCGCCACTTCAGCGTTAGGCTGGACCATGTCAGCGGCAGAGCGCCCCAACCGAGCTCGCAGCCTACGCGGGCCTTCGGTGTGGATTGCCTCCAACGCAGCACGCTGCCTCCCTTGAGCAAGGGCGTTAGCCCCCAAGGCAGCTGAGTCGAATGCGTGATCAATGGAGCCCGCCCCCACGCTGTATCGGCAGCGCGGGTCAGGACATCCGAGTAGCCCCAACCCACAAGTGCAGCAACACGGATCCGGCCGGCGTCTCGCCAGCAAAGCGCCGTCGAAGATCGCAACGTAGCCGGCACAGGCTCGGGCCCGGGACCATCGTCCCAATCGATGCCCAGGTTCAATCCAACACGAGCGCCGCCCAAGCCGGGGAGAGGGCCAAGATTCAGCCCCACATGGCGTCCATCAGAAGTGATCATGAGATCAGACCATGGGTGCAGGTGAAATCCAGTCTTGTATCGCCGCGTTCTGCAAGCCGCGGTCATCCAAGCCGATCACTAGATACTTGCGCCCCATGTCCAACCCTTCGACGCGCCAGGTTCCATCCGGCAATGACCGAGTCAATGCAACGGGACTCATGGTGATGCGGTCAAGAACCATGATTCGGCCTACGGAGGGCTGATTCATGATACGCAGGCGTCCATCAACGTCAGGCTGCTCGACCGTCGGGGCCTCTCCAGCAAGAAAGCCTCTGAAAGCAGCAGAGGCCCGCGAAACAACCATCATTCCAAGAACACGAGTTGCTTTTGTTACCACCAGCCACCCCCTAGCAAGAACAGCAGCTGCCCTCTGAAAGTGCCGGTGGTAATGGGTGTTGGATAGTAATTTGATGAATAGCCAACGGCGACAAGCTGGGACGCCCCTATAAACTCCACAGGCGGCGACTCAATGCTGAGGTCGGCGAAAGGCCGGACGTGATAGGGGAGGACGATACCGGGCAAACGCCCACGCGGGCGCGAGGGACCCTCAAAAACTTGCACACCCGTGTACAGCAGTCCTCCAGTGAGCTGATCGGGGTAAGGCGTGAGCCATGCAGGGTCAGCATTCCATGCGTGAAATTTCAACACGCGATGCCCGCCGACGAGGTATGCAGAGCCAGGGCCGGCAGGCGTCGCTTGGGTGCGCGGCAAAAAACCGGCAGGCCTTTCCGAATCTATCGTGACGGCAGTATTCGGAGTCGAGAAGATGTGTCCATCGAAGTCCTCAGTTCCCGCATAGCCGGTCAATCCGCTGAATCCGATGCACCAAGGCATGATGTCGCCGGGCTTGTAGGAAATGAAGTCACCGAAGAAGTACGGCTGCCGCTGGTCTACGAGAAGTGCAGGGGCGACGTTGATGAACAGATAGATCGCGCGATTGTCTGCGACCGCCACCCACCTCGACGCAGTCGACCCGAGCGAAGTCGACTTCGCAATCACTGAGCCGAGCGGTCTGTCGGTGCGGCTCGGCGTCGCATCGTCCCCATCTCCAAAACCCCGCAACATCGAGTAACCACGAGCGGTCGCAAAGCGCGCAGTTCCCACAGTCGCAGAATCGTCGACTTCCAGAAAGAAACCGCTGCCTTCAACTGGATCGTTTCTGTAGGCGCGCTTCCCTGCCGCCGAAAGGTGCTTGGACCAACCCGCGCCAGGCTTCGCGGCTCCGCCCACCCCGTAGCCGTCTACAAGGACTGCGTCCAGAAGTGCTATCAAGCTGCCCACCATACCGGTGAGCTGCGGCGCACCAGCGTCGGTACTGCTGTAAACCCTTGGAATCGAACTCATCTGGATCACACTCCTGCGATGTTGCCTATGACTTGGAAGCGGGTTGAGTCAACAACCCCCTGCGGGGCCCCCGGGAGAGTCGTTCGAACCATCCAGACCGGGGCCAAACCCCCGATGGTGTTGAACCGCACGACGTTGTTGGTGGCCCAGCCGGTGCCCCACCCCTGACGACGCAAGGTGAAGTAAGGCTGTCCCGTGCGAGGATTGGTCGGGGCCAGATCGGTGGTGGTGTTCCCATTGACAATGATGCCAACCGTCTCACCGATGACCTCGTACTGCGTGGCGTTGATGAATCGCACCGCCCAACGCTCGGTAATGGCATCGGCATTACTGACCAGCAACGGGTAGTCGGTTTCGTTGTAGGTCGCCGTCGCAGTGCTGCCGATGAGCTGGTCGCTCCATACATTGGTCCATGCCGCCTGATCGAACAGGTTCTGCACTCGGGCCTGCAGATCGAGCGAGCCATTCGCCTCACCCAATCGCAATGCGGTGCTGATCAATGCCCCTTCCGCCGGGAAATCATGGGTCAAGCTGGTGTTGATCTCGATCTCACCGGTGATCTGGGGCTGCACGACCAAGCGACGATCCTCGACTCGCTCACGGATCACGATCGGCAGCGTATATGCGGAGAGATTGAGCGGATTGCTGAAGGTCAGTGAGCCAGTCTCTGTATTGGCCGTATACCACGCGCTGTCGACCGGCAGACCAGTTGCGTCCCGTACCTCGACCGACGCTTGGCGCCCCCGACCAAACGCCACGACCTGGCCCGCTGCCGGCGCGGCGATGGAGTGGTTCGCGGTGTGGTGGATGAGAACGGTCTGACCGGGCTTGAATGCAGGCACGCGGCCGTCGCTGGGCAGCCGCACCGATTCCAAGCCGATCACGACGGCCGAAAGCGGGATTGATCGGAAGACGACTGCGCCGATATAGATCGACCCCGGTAGCACCAGAGTTGGCTTCCACACCTGGGTTCCGACCACCGCGCCAGGGTCGTACCAGGGCTCGCCTTCATTACCGGCCGCCGTAACCATCTGTCCGAACTGAACTTTGACCACTCCCGTTTCCCAATCAACCGTGCCGCGCACCATGGAGCTGGCGAGGATCCCGTTGATGTCTGCCGACGCGCTCAGCTGGATTCCATCCAGCGTCAACGCCCGCAAAGTGAAGTTGCCAGGGCGTAGCGGTGATCCGGGCGTGCGGAAGAACACCGCGGCCGTCCCGGGGTCGGTGATACGGGTGAGCAGGGACAGGATTTTGACCGTGTTGCTGCCGCCAGGCGCCCATTGCGTTAGATTGGCGGCGCCGGCGGCGTAGTCGATCGACCCCGCGTAGATCCCGCCCCCGGAGACGGGATCGATAGAGTGGTAAAGCCCTCCATTGCGATCGACGTAATTCCTCCCCTTGAAGGTAAATCGGACGCTCCCGGGGACAATGGAGTCGCTGATGGTCGGGGTCAGAAGCAACTGCAGCGGAGGCAGTGGAAGAGCTTCATTGGCCGCGGTCGGCGTGGTGCCGGCGACCATCCACCCCATCGAAATCAGCGTGCCTGCGGAGAACTTGGCCTCCACGTCCTGGCGAACATATCCGCTGACTTTCCAACGGCCATCCACTCGTGCATAAGTGGGAATGGACACCTGATGAACCGCGAAACGCCCGGCCTGCAGGTTGACCGCGCCCGTGCTGTAGTTGATCGAGCCAAGTATTTCACCCGCCGCTTGGCCCCCTACCGACTGCGACACGATGTTGCCCACCCCGTCGTCCTTGGCGAGCACCCGCATCGCGTGCGGCGTGCTCGGCATGCCGTCAGCACCGGCGTCTACAGAGATAGTCCAGTCCAACGCCAACGAGCCGGCGCGGATGGGTCCGTTGGGCACAACGAAGGCGACGACGCCGGATCCATCAGGGACCGGCTGCGCGGTAGCGCTCAAAGCCTGCCCATACTCATATGTGCATGCCAGGCGGCTATCCGCGTCGGGCAGTTCCACCGGCCGGATCAGCACCTCGCCGGTCGTGTAGCCGATTGACCCACGAAGCACGCCACCGATCAACAGGCCGCCTGCCCCATTGTCCGACACCGACACGTCGGCACCAGCAACCCGCAGCGCGAAGGCGGCCGAGCCCGGCACGACGCCGGCTTGACCGAGCATAAAGTGCAGCGCCGGCGGCGCGATTGCGAGATCCCCCGTTCGGGCCTCGGCCAGCACCGGCGTGCCCCAGCTGACGATCACGCTACTGGTGAGGTCCGGAAGCGCGCCAGTGGTCAGCACCACAGCACCGGTGGCGTAGTTGACCGTGCCGCTGCCCTGCCCTGGCTTTCCGGTGAGCTGCCCTCGCCCGTTGTCGCTCAGGCGGATCCACTTGCCCAGAGCGCGATAGTCAACCACAACGGTGCCTGCCGCGGGAAGCGGTCCGATCTGGAACAGCCAGTTGTAGCCCTGATTGTTCTGTGTGACCGCAATCTCGTCGGTGAAGCCTTGCTCGATGATTGCGCCGGCCGGCGTGGCCGTCACGCTGATTGCTGTAGATCCCACGCCATTTGCGTTCGCTATTGCCACCGAACCTGCGAGATAGTCAACCGAGCCGGACCAAGCCGAAGACACCGAGGACACCAGGCCACCGGTGCCGTCGTCGTTCAGCTCGACGGTGCCGGCCAGTACCTTGACAGAGCCGACTGCCAACGGGTTCCCGAGAAACCTTGTAGCCGGCACACCCGCCGGGAACGCTGCTGAGAACGAGAGGCCGAGTGAACCGGAGGGACCGGACGGTACGTAGCTGATCGTGCCCAAACCGGCCAGAACGTCGCTGACGGCCGTCTCTGCGGTCGACGTGGGGACGATGGTCACATAGGGGGTATCCACCTGCACGGACAGGTCACCGGGCTTGGCGGCCGCAGTGAGCCTTTTGACGCTGTAGTAATTTGTGGCCTCGACAATGTTGGTGTCGTAGATGCGAGTGGGCGGCTTGGTGCTGGTGTAGCGGGACACCTCCTGCCCATAGAAGTCAGCGACCAATGCGTTGACTGTTTCGATGACGATCACATCACGCTCAAAGGCGCCGCTGTCGTCGTAGAACGTGCGCGTGGTCCGGGACAGGATGCCTTTCACCCGAATGTACTGCTCGTTGGGCGCATAGCCCGAACCGGCAGTTACCAGGCAGAGGTTGTCGTTGATGTCCGGACTGGAGGCATCCTTCATGCAGTAGAACTGCATCGTCATCTGGCCAATGAAATGGTTGCTCAGCAGGATGTAGCGCGACTCTGCACCACGGGTGATGTAGCTCTCAACTCGGTTGCGAGCGTCAGACCGCACGTCGCTGTAGTTCCCGGTAGCGAACATGCTGACCTGGACACGCGGGTCGGCCGGAGGGTCCAGTAGCACGCCAATCGCGTCCTTGAGGACATCGGTGGTCGGGGTGTCCACGTGCACGAACAGCTTGCGCAGTGTGGCGCGGCCGGTGGTGCGCTCTTCGTCGCCGATATCGGGGAACAGGTTGTTCATCTGCCCGTCCACGATCTCGGTCTGCACCATCCGCCCTCCGCCATCCGGGTTGTCGGTCAGGCGCTGGGACTGGCGCATCTTGATGTCTGTTGCGGAGATCGTCATCGGTTACACCGTCATGAGTCGAAGGGTGATGGAGAAGTAGTCGCCGTCCAGCGCGGGGACGGCATAACGGATCGGATCGGCCTCGATGGCGGGGCCATCGGTGCGACGCCATGCCACCGGGAACGAGCGATCGCCACCGTTGTGGGCAGGCATCAGCAGGGACAGCGGCGAGGTGCGCGGCTGCTCCTCGCTCGCCTGCAGGGCGCGCAGTACGGCCAAGGTCACCGGGGCGATGTAGGCGGCGCCCTCGCGTTGGGTCTGCAGCGTGATCGGACGTCCAGCCTGGAGCGCCGATTCCTGCACGATCCGGGCACCGGTCAAACTGGTCTTTACCGCCTGACCCACCCGCCAGCCGGTGAATTCGTCAGTCCATTGCAGGTCGGCCGGCAGTTCAACGCCCGCCAGCAAGATGCGGCTCATCGGTTACCCCCTGCGCGCACGGAAACACTCCGGCTGCGCGAAATCTTCTGCAGCACCAACGGCGCCACCAGCGCTGCCATCTGCTCGGCCTGCGCCCGGGCCTCCGCGCTGGCACTGGCCTCCACGCTCCTGCTGGGCGCGCGCCAGTCGATCACCAGGATCTCCTGCCCCTTGTTGTCGCCAACACGCTTGGCGTCTGCATCGGCTTGGGCCTTGGCCTCTGCCTCAGCGGCGCGCAATCGCTCTTCCGTGGCGCGCCTGGCCGCCTGGTCGCGCTCCAGCCTTTTGCTCTCGATCTGGTTTTCGACTTGAAGAACACCCTCCAGCTCGCCCGGCCCTACAAGATCGAACCGATCCGACAGCTCCTTTCGCTTGCCGGAAAGGTCATCGAACGCCTGAAGTGTCCCGTTCAGCTCTTTCTTGTATGCCTCCAGCTCGCGGCGCTGGTCGTAGAGACCGTTCCAGATGTTCGCGAACTGCTGCAGCGAGTTCGGGCCACCAAGCGTCCCCAGCAGCTCCCACGTCTTTTCGGAGACCTCGCCCATCGAGAGCGAGAAGCCATGAGCTGCAGAAGCGCCCTCTGCGAGGCTACTCGCCGCACTGCCGCCGGCGGCGGCCACCGCTTCAGTCGCAGCCGCCGCGCCCTGTGCTGAGGCCGCGACGCCGTCCAGTTCCTTCGCGGCGCCAGCGGCACCATCGGCAACTTTGCGTGTCGCCTCCCCGCCCCGGCGGCCCATGTCATCCAAGCCATCGCTCACCTGGTAAATGGCCTCCAAGTGAGCCAGCTGCATCTCCACCATTTGTTTGGCTGCGACATCGCTGTCCGCAACCGAGGCACGGGCGGTGTCGCTGTAGGCGCGCAATGCCCGACGCACGTCTTCGACACTCGCCTTGCCCTGCGAAGCACCACGCCGGATCGCCTCAAAGGCCTCTTTGGCCGCATCGCGGGCAGCGTTGAGTGACGCCTGCGACTGGATCCCGAGCCGCCCGAACTCATCGTTCAGCGGGTTCATCGCATTGGTGATTTCGCGGATGCGCGAATTCAGCGCCGCCGCCGAACGCTCCGCCTGGTCGAAGCCGGTCTTTCCCCGCTTGCCCGCGTCTTCCAGCAGCGTCCCAAGCGTTCGGGCCTCTTCCAAGGTGGACACGTTGCCGAGGGCGCTCTTGAACGCCGCCTCGATCTGCACGCCGGTGGACAGTGCGCTATCGGTGATCGTGGCGAAGGCGGCGATCGCATCGCGACCGGCCTTACCGAAGCTCATTCCCACGCTTTCAGCGTTGACGCCCAGCTTCTGCAAAGCCGCTACCAGCGTCTGCTGCAGCACGGCCGAGGCGTTGATTGCTGCGCCCGGAAGCGCCTCAAACGCCGTCTGCGCCGCCATCTGGAAGCGCTGGAGTTCCTCACCCGAAAGCCGCTGAAGCGCGTCCAGCAGCCCATCACGAATATTCCGGCTGGCGACCGTACCCTGCTCCGCCATGTGGGCCAGCGCCACACCGACGTTCTCCAGCGAGGCGCTGTCAGCGTAGTTCAGGCTTTGGAACAGGTTACCGATTGAGGTGGCCGCCAGCTTGGCGTCCGAGTCGATCCCCTTCAGCTGCTCCAGAACCAACTGGGCCCCCGGGCCAATGCCGTTGGCAAGGGCATCGCCTGCAACCCGAGCGCCCTCGGCCAAGGCCTTGTAGCCTTGGTTGACCTCCTGCAGGCGCACCTTGACTTGTTCCAGCTGCTTGAGCTGGTCGTCGGTCGCGATGCCCAAGGCCTCCATCCGGACCAGGAAACCGAGCTGCCCGGCCAGGTATTCCTTCAGGCCGTCCAGCCTGTCCTTGTAGGACTGCTGCTCAGCCTCAGCCAACGCGGCAACCTCGGCCGATGTCCTGACCGCAGTATCGCGGTACTCGATGAACGAATTGGCCGCCTCCTTCCGCGCAACCGCTTCCTGGTACATCACCTCGCGCAGCTGCCGGCTGACCTCGCCCGCATGTTTGCTGGCCGCGCTGTTCTTACCCAGTTCCTCACCCAGCGCCTGGCCCATCGAGCGCAGGCCCTTCAGGGCCACTTCCAGACCCACCAGCCCCACCGTGATCAGCAGAGCCTTCGGCATGGCCTTCAGCAGGTTGCCGAGCGTCACTGCGCCCTTGCCGGTCGCATCCATAGCGGCGGCATTGGCCCACTGCGCGCGCGTGGTCGCAGCCAGCGTGACGCGCCAAGTGTTGAACTGCGCGATCAGCTTGATGATCGAGAAGGTCGCATACACCCTGCCGAGCGTCACCAGCGCGCTGCCGTGCTCCACGACCCACGTGGTGGCGCCCTTGGCCGCCTCGGCCATGGTAATAATCGCGTCGGAGGTCTGCTTTGCCCAGCGAGTGAGCGTGCCGTCCTTGGCAAGCCGGTCAACCGTGGCGAGCATGTCGGTCAGCTGGCCCTTGAAGTAGGCCAGCACGCCTTGGTCGGCGACCTCTTGCTTCCAGTCCTTGAACCGCTCGGTGGCTTCCTTCCACAGGCCGGCGATCGTACCCACCTTGGCCGCTGCTGCTGCGCCACCATAGGACTCGGTCAGCAGGTCAAGGATGATCGCCTGCGCCTCAGCGACGCGGCCTGTCGCTTCCATCTGCTTGATCAGCTGCTTCTGGCTGTCATCCAGCGTGAAGCCCTGCTTGCTCAGCGACTCCATCGCCTTGGAAGGCGTCTGCAGGGCCTTGCCCACCACCTCCGCCGAGGCTTCCAGGCTCATCCCCAAGCGCTGGGCCTGGTCGATCGTGATCTGCATGGCCGCCGGGAACTGCTCGCCGACGATGTTGGTATAGGACAGCAGGCGAACCTGAGCCGCTGAAATCTGGCCGTCATCGAACAGGCCACCCTGCAGCTGCTTGCGCATCCGGGCAAGCTGGGCTGCGGTGAATTCACCCTGCCGGCCGGTTGCGGCCAGAGCCGCCTCCAGCTGCCCGAGCTCCTGCTCCGCGTCGCTGCCTTCCTTGATGATGTCCTTGATGCCATCAACGACCTTGCCAAAGCCGATGAAGCCCAGCGCGGTCGCGGCAATGCCCTTGAGCTTATTGAGGATACTGGTGGTTGCCGCTGCCGACGCACCCAGTTCAGCAGTCCCTTGGGCTGCTTGGCTAGCTCGCTCCTTGTAGCCTTTTAGCGCCTCGGCCGCAGACCGACTGCTCTGGTTCTGCCGACGGAATCGCTCGTCGGCATCCTCCATCGCAAGGTTGCGGCGCCGAACCGCCTCCGCCTCATCCTTGATCGCACGACCCTGTGCCTCAATCGCGTCGGCAGACCGATCGTATTCAGCCAACAGTGACTGTTGCAGCGCACGCAGCCTCTCGGTGTTGTCTGCAAGACCCTCCGTGTCAGCAGCAGCATCCACAAGGGCAGATGACTGCTCTTTGAAGCGTTGACGCAGCTGCTCGGCCTCATGCTCGAGTGCTTGCTGACGGGCCAACAAAGACTTTGCAGGCCGGTCAATGGCTTCCAGCTCACGCGCCATATCGGAAACAGCAGACGCCGCTCCGTCAAACTCGCTGCTTACATCCGAGAGCTCCTCCCCCATTGTCGAGAGGCTCTTGCGAAGACGGTCGTTCTCTTCGACTTCCCGCTTGATCGCCTCAGCGTGAGCAACCAGCTCCGAACGAGAGCTTTCCAGCCTCTCAGCAAGAATGGCCTGACTATGTGCAAAATTGGCAGTCTGGACGCCGGCCTCTGCCAGAGCTTCATCCGCTCGCTCGACAGCTGCCCATTGCGCATCCAACGACGCCTTAAGGCGCTGCCCTTCTGAGGCCAACTGGCGCTGAGCATTCAGCAACTCACGCGACGGCTTCTCGGTCTCAGCAAGCTGAAGACTCAGCTGATAGGCTGCCCTCTGATTGATATCAAACTGCTTCTCCAGCTCCGACAGCTGGTCAAGCATGGACTGGTACCCCTGGGCCTTACCAGCGGTCGCGTCAAGCTCAATGAGGGTGTCAACCAACCGCCCAGTTTCTTCCACGGCCTCGGTGGAAACGTCCCCCATTTGGGACAAAGCGATGCGAAGTGCATCAACTCCCTCAGTGCCACTGGTCTCCAGGACCAGTCGCAGCGCTTCCTCGTATGCGGAATTGTTCGCCATCAGAGCTTCCTATTCTTCGCCAATTCCAGCTGCCTTTTAAGCTCTCGGCCCCGGAATGCATTCATCTCCCGAGCCAGCCGCGCCGCCGTCGCTTCGTCCTCGCCCATCACCATCTGATAAGCGCTTGGTCCGGTCAGCGCTTGGAGCTTGCGGCGGCCGTCACGGCCGGACCGCGCGGTGGCGTCGCGAGAGAACTGCCGCACCACCAAGCGCAACTGACCGCCCACCTTGGCGATGAACGCCGAGGTGTAGATCTTTCGCTTCCCTTTCTGTATGTCAGCAGTTGCGCCGGCAGTCTTCCGGCCGCCCCAGCGGCCGCCAAAACCAATGAGCGGCAACGCTTTTGTCGAAGCGTTCAGCGATAGGTACTCGCCGTTCTCATCCACGCCCGAGCGGACCGTGAAACGAGCCACCAGATCGCTCGCGCGGACGTTGTACACGTCACGGATTGCTCTCTTCGCAGCCGGCTCAAAGCGCCTACGGACTGACAAAATCGCCCGGCCGTCGGCCTTGGCGATCGCGGTCCGGCTGAGGCCGCCCACCTCAGCCGAGAGGCGAGCCAATGCAGCGGCATTCATCCGTGCAGTGATGTTGGCGAAGGTGACGGACTTGACCTTTGCCATCTTCAGCTCCCCCTGCCGCACAGAGTGGATGGCGCCCCGAGGGGCGCCATCCCGTGCAGACCGTGGCGGGCCTGCTCCTGCATCAGTCCGCCTTCTGCTCGTACACCTTGAAGGTGTACAGCGCGGTCTCTTCCGAGCGGAAGATGACCGAGCCAGTCAAGGTCACCTGGATCGGTTCGTCGCTGAACCAGTCCACGTCGCCATCCACGGTCAGATCGACCTGCGGAATGCGAAGCAGGCCGTCCTCCCCACTGATCCGGTCCTGCAGGTTGCCCAGGATCATGAAGGACTTGTTGGGCACCGCACCACCATTGATGGCCGTTTCCAGATAGCCGTCAAAGCTGTACGAGACGGTAAGTGCGTCACCGTGGGCAATGCTGCCGCCGGCCAGGGGGATGAACAGCCCCTGCCGATTGTCGATGTCGTAGTCGGTGCCAGCCACAAGAGTCGTGGAGCCCTTCTTGACGACAGGCACCGGCGACGCCAGTACGAAACGGTGGCCGAGATCAACGGGCACGTCCTTGCTGTAGACCGCGAGCGGCCGATCCTCAACCTCGCCGGCCTGAACCGACGACGACACAGCGCTGCCGTAGAGCATGCGCGCCAGGATCGCCGGCGGCACTTCCAATGCCGTCACACTGATTCCGGTGGTGCCGGGGTTGGCATCGGTGTGGATGATCTGGCCGTAGCGATCATCGCGCCGCTTGCTCTTTACCTCGGTCGTGTCGCCAGCTTCATAGCTGAACGTCAGCGAGCTCTGTTCGAGCGGCTTGTTGCCGAATTTGTCATCCGAGTCCGGAATGACGGGGACGAGGTTGGCACCGGCGCCGTACTCGAAGAAGCGCAGATCGCCGGCAAACTTACGAACCTTGGGCTGTTGGGCCATTAGGGTTTCTCCTGGGAAATGGACACGGGCTGGAAACTCTCGGTCAGACCGGCCCGCGCGGTGATCTGAGCGACAACACTTGAATGACCGTCGTCATCGGCGACGGCAGCCAGTTGCGAGTCGATGACTTCGAACTTCGTGAGCCCAAACGGCAGCTCTCGCACATCGAACTTGAGAGCGGCGAGCAGGTCATGCCGAGCGCGATGAACCAATCGATTAGGTCGGTCCTCGCCCTGGAATCGCGGCACGCTGAACTCGATAGTCACAGCAACGTCTGAGCTGGTCTGAGCGCGGCTACCGGTCGTCCCGGTGATGCGGTCCACCACGATGGCGGTGGCAGGAACAGTCAGGTTGGCCGGGCTGTCCTCATCGTCAAGCAAAAGCAGTCCAGCCCCGATATCGGTGAAGAATCCCGACTCCTTCTTAATCAACCTCACCCGCTCCGCCAGAAACTCCACCAGCTGCCAACTCACCGGCTCCTTCAGGTTGTCATCAGACACGCGCCACCAGCCAGCGGCTCAGCGAGCCGTCATCGGAAATCAGCTTTGAGTTGATGTAGCGCTCACCGTCAACCAGCACTTGCCCCTTCTGCACAGGATTGAACCCCTCGGAGCGAACGTAGGCGATCTCCACGCGGCCAGCCTGGAATTGCTGCAGGCCGCCGATCGTTTCTATGTTGCGATCGACATACACGTGGCACGGCATCGCTCCATTGGCACCCGGGGGCGTGTACTCACCCGTGTCGGCCATGCCGGCCGCCGCAAAGCTGGCATGAAGCCCTGCATCCATCTCGGCGAGGAATGCGCGCTGACCCATTACCGGCGATCCTCGCGGCGACTGGTGACGCACAGCGCCAGCACGAGGCACAGCACCACGACCGCGAATGCCAGCAGCGCGCTCACGGCTTCACCTCGGTGCCTTGGATGGCGCGCACCTGGTCGGCACGGCCATTGAGGCGTTCAATGACGGCCCGGCGCTGCGCGGCAACATCAAAGCACTGCGCGATCGGGCCTTCGGGAACAGCCTCCGTGCGGGTGAGCGCGGCCGGGATCGTCACGTAAACGCGCCGCTCCACCACCACAGGCTCAGGGGTCACCGCGCACTGCGCCGGGCCTGCATCAGGCTTCGTCTGCCCACACGCAGCAAGCACCGCGGCGAGCGCCGCGACGGTCAGTAACCGGAGAATGCTGGGCATGATGCTTCCACCTCGGTCAGGGCCAGCGCACAGCGCGTCTCACGCGCTTGGCCGGCATAGCGATTCATGAACTGCTTCAACGTCTGGTTGGCATCCGCCTCGCGGGCCTCGGCTGCGGCTACCGCGCTGTCGCTCTGCCGCTTGAGCGTGGCCGCCTGGTTCTGCGCCAACGCCAGCTCGGCCTGGAGGACGCCAACGGTGCGGCCGTAGCCAGCGTTGGCCGCAGCCAGTTCCGCAACCCGCGTGTTGGCGCCCTCCTTCTGCGAGGCACAGGCAGTCGCCGCACCTTCATAGGAGGCAGCAGCAGCACGAGCATTGGCCCGCACAACCGCAAGGCAGACCGACAGAGCGATCACAACCAGGGCGAGAACCCCGATCACCCACAGAAGCGGCTTCATCGTGACCACGGAGGGCAGCTTCATCGCGCACGCTCCGTCAGGCCGGCTTCGTCCTCGCGGCGACCGCAGAGACCCGCCTCCAGATTGGTGCCACGCCACAACCGGCACATCTGGCGAATCTGGCCCGCGACGCAATGCACGTCCGCGCCGGGCAAGCACACGTCGCGGATTGCACGCATCTCCGTGCGCGCCGGACCGGTCATCGAGGCACCGCGGTTGTAGACCACGGAGACCAGTGCACCGCGGGCGTCTGCGGGCAGAGCATCGAACCCGTCAGCACCGAATGCCCGGCGCGCACTGGCGTGATAGCGCGGAAGCGAGGCCACGCCGAACACGTCACTCGCCAGACCGAACGGAACGCGCACGTCGCGCAGATCCCGCACCACGGGTTGCGCGGCAGGCCCGGTGATCCCAGCGGTCGCTTGGAGGCGGGACGCCGCGGCCAGGGCTGACCAATCCAAGCCGATCTGCTGGCGGGTCTGATGGCCGCCGTCGTAGCCGATGCCCCACGTCACGCCTGATGCGCCACCCGGCCAGATGGGCGCCTCATAGCGCCGCGTGTACAGCGCCTGGCTACCAACCTCCCAGCGGACAATCAGCGCCACAGCAGCAGGCGAGATGACCGACCCCTGCGGGGCGCTGGCCGCCGGTGGCAGGACCTGCTGCACGGCTTCCTGCAGCGCCACGACCACCGGCATCACTGCACCTGCGGCCGACTCTTGGGCTGATTCAACCACCGGGGCAGCAGCGTCGGCCACCTCTGAGCGCGCCTCAGCCACGGCTGCTGCCGGCGCGTCAGCAGGGGCCGGCACGGACGCTGCCACCGGGGCCTGGCCGCAAGCGGTGAGCGCGGCGACCAGCAGGGCAGAGAGAACGCGGCAGGCGATCATCGGGCGATCCAGAAGAAGGCAACAAACAGACCGACCAGACATAGCCATTCAGCGCGATCCAGCAGTAGCACTCGCCACGCCGAAGCATCGCCGCGGCAGGCCGCATCGTGAAGGCGCTGCTCTTCCTTGTCGTTGAGGTCGAACAGATACGTGCGCTTGAACAGCCAGGCAGCCGCGCAGGCGGTCGCAAGGTAGGCAGCGGAGATCGGCAGCTGCAACAGCTGCGCCAACACGTCGCCGCCAATGGTGCGGTCGAGCGCGCCCAGCAGAATCCAGCCGAGCAGCGCCAGGAAGATCAGGACCGGCAGCCAGACGATGAACTCCTGCCAGCGGCTGAAGAAGGAGAGAATGCGATTCATGGTGTTTTCTGCGCCTGTTCCACAGTATTGAGACGACGCTCCAGCTCGGCGATCCGCCAGATCACTCCGTTGTCCAGCTTCGCGTTGACCACCTGCACGTCGCTGGTTACCTGCTGGAGACCCTTGCCCTGCTCCGCCTGGATGGTGCGGATGTCGTTGAGCATCCAGCTCACTGCCCCGCCCGCCACCGACAGCACGAAAGGCAGCGCGAAGATGGCGACCTTGAGTGCCACAGACGCAAACTTGCCGTTCATGGCCCGGTCGAGCTGGGCATTTGCATCAGTGGTGCTCATCGATCCCCCTGTGTTCGTAGAAGCTCCACCACCGCACACGCCACCCGGGCATCTGTGTGCGGTGGTGGGCTAACCCTTATGCGCCGCCGGTACCGGCCGCTGCGGTGCCCGGCGTCAGGCGAACCAGCACTTCAGCGTCACCGTTTGCTGCCGGCTCCACGGCGTAGCCGAAACCGTTGAAGTCTGTGGCGCCGCCGTCTGCGACGATCACCCGCTCGTCAGCGCTGGACCAGTTGACCGCCGCACCGTTGGCAACGACTGCGGTCGCCAGTTTCGGAAGGCGGAAGACGCCCTCCACGTGGACCGCGATGCGGTCGCCGATTCCGCCGTCGGTGACGGCGACACCGAACAGCTTGCCCTTCGCGACGACACCGCCGCTCTTGACCGCCTTGTCCAGCACCACGTCCAGCACGCGGCCGTCCTGATGTGCGTTCTTCATGACTGTTTCCTCAAATCGAAAGGGATATCGCTTGAGCGCGAACCGGCTGACCGGCCGCGCTCAAATTTGGCGAAGACTCAGGCCGGATTGCCGGGGTTCTTGTAGATGCCGCGGTAGTCGGCGATCGCCGGCGCAGCGTCGAGGCGGACCTTCCAGGACACGCCATCAACCGTGAAGCCCTGCTCCTGCTCCAGGTACGGGGTCTGATTGCCATCCAGGTAGCCGACGACGATGCCGTCAACGAACGCGGGGTTCGCCAGGCCGTACCACGCCTTCGGATCCTTCTCGTCCAGACGACCGTGGTCCCAGACTTCGAAGGTGTTGCGGACGGTGTTCGGGTCTTTGTCCCCCGTGCCAGCACCGACGGCGTACTCGGCCTCGCGTACGGCACGTGCCAGCAGGTTCAGCGCGACCGGAGTCAGCAGCCCCTTCATGGGCACCTGGATCAGGTTGCCGCTCTTGTCCTTCTGCAGGCGCATTGCCGACTGCATGGCCCCGACGCTCGCCGTGCTGATCAGGGAAGCCGGCAGCAGATTGCCGTGTTCAGCGCTAAAGAGACGCTTGCCATCGGCCAAGATGGGGTTGCTGTTGATCAGCTCGAACACGGCCTTCGCCAGCGTGCGGCGAGCGGCCTGACCCATCTTGCGCGGCACGTCACTGAAGATGCCCAGGTCATCATTGATGATGGCTTGGCGGGTGATGGTGAACAGCTTGCCGTAGGTAACGATCTTCATCGCCTGCGACTGCTCGCTGAAGGTGCCCTGCTTGTACTCGCCGCCTTCCGGCACGATGTCCAGATCCGAGAACGCACCTAGGCCGACCAGGTTGGTCGCCTTGAAGTCCGGCACGTTCACCGGGCGGGTGAACTGGTCGAAGTTCTCCTCCGCTTCCTGGTAGCCCTGCGCCACGGCGCGGCGGGAAGCGTCGCCCAGCAGCGACGGGAAGTCCGAGCTGCTGTGCGTGAACGCCATGCCGACGATCTGCATGCGGTCCATGCCGTTCACGTTCGTGCCGGTGGCCTGGACGCATGCACGCGCGATTTCGCCCATGGTCATGCCACGGAACGGATTGCCGTCGGTGGCCTGCACCAGGCCGGCGCGGGCCTCAATGGCGTTCGACATAGCGGCCCGGGTCAGGTCGCCCTGATCACCGCCCGGAACGATTCCAGCGTTTCCGTTGAGCGGCTGGCCGTTGGAGCCCAGCAGCGCCAGGATGTGGCGCCCGGCATTGTCGGCGGTCACACTGATGTCTGCCGCGGCGATGATGCCGTTGACGTACTCGGCTACGGCCGGGATGCCCATGTGAGACTGCGCGATCGCCTGAATCTCGGTGTTCCGCGTCCGCAGCGCGGTCATCGCTGCCACTACCGGATCTGCCGCAGGAGAGGCGGCCGTGACGGGCGCAGGGGCAGGGGCAGGGGCAGCGGGAGCTGCGGGAGCTACGGCCGGAGTTGCGGTATTGCCCGCCGCTGCGGCGGTCGCGAGACCGGCACTGGCGAGGATGGTGGCGTACTGCTGTTTCATGGTGGGATCCTCGATATGGCCGATCACGGCCGACTGGCTTACCTCAGGGAGTGAGGCGAAGGTTTGCGGGGAGAGGCTGGCAACGATGTGGCGACGCAGCTGGGCGGTCACCGGCGCACCAGCCCCCTCGATTGCTTGGAGATAGCCGGTAACGGCGACTGCCGAGGCGGCCTGCCAGCGGGCGCTGGCACCGGGATCGGCATCCACCACCACGTCGGCCAGGCCGGCCTCGATCGCCTGCGGACCCGAGTACCAGTGATCGGCGTCATCGGTGAGCAGCCGTTCCATGTCCTCACGGCGGCCCGAGCGAGATGCATACGCCTCAAGCATCGCGGCCGCATGGGCGTCCAACGCCTCAGCGTTCTGACGGAAGGTCGTGGCAGTGCCAGCCGCAACGGTGCGCGGCCCATGCACCATGACAAGCGAGCTGGCGAAGACGCGGCGCTCATCGCCCGCCTGGAGGACCAGCGACGCAATGGAAGCGGCCTGACCCTCAACAGTCACCACGATGCGGGCCGAATGGGACTTCAGGGCGTTGTAGATCGCCATACCGTCGGTGACGACGCCACCAACGCTATTCAGGCGGACGTGGATGGTCGAGGCGGTGATCTGCCCGATGCCCTCCACCAGATCCAGGGCGGACACCGATTCCTCGAAGAGGTACCCGCCGATGGCGCCATAGATCATTACTTCGGCAGTGTCAGCCTCGGCGTGCACCTGGAAGAGGCACGGCCCCAGTTGGCAATCCGAGCCAGCGTCGGCGGTGATGGAAAGGTTGATGGCGCTTGCCAACAGGCTCACTCCACGCATGGTCATTCGCTCCTGGAAAGATCGCGCGTCAGCGAGCCGAGCACCTGTGCCCGGGCCTCTGCGCTGGTATTGGGCGCCGTCGGCGCGATTTCGGCGGCCTGCTGTTGCCAGTCTTCTCGCTGGCGCAGCACGTCAGTCGGGTTGTTTCCGTACTGCAGGATGTTCTGCTGCGGGCTGACCCAGCCCCGGTCCTCGGCCTCACCCTTGGCATAGGCTTCTTTCAGCGGATCGATCCACGGCATGACAGGCCGCACGTAGGTGGACGCGGCCAAGTGGCGCAGCGTCCAGCCACGCGGCAACTTGACCTTGCCTGCCAGTACGCACGCTTCGATGAAGCGCTGCCGCTGTGGGCGAATGCTCATCGCGATGAAACGCTCGGCGAGCATCAGGTAGCTGCCCCACTTCTCCACTAGCTCCTGTCGCTGAGCCGAGTACGTGCCGTTGTAGTCCAGCGAGAGGCTGGAATAACTGACACCGATACCGCCGGCGGCGGCGCGCAACTGCTCTTTGCGCCAGGTCGCGGCATTCGGGTTGGGCCGATCGGAACTGAGGCTCTCAATCGATTCGCCCGGCAGCAGATCGTCAAAGATCGCGCCTGGTGCCATGCGGAGTTCGCGGACCGGAGCGCCGTCCTGCATCAGCACACGACCACCGAGCCCGTCACCGCCGCCGAACATGCTGCCCTCGCCCTTCTTGATCTGGAAGGTCATCGACGCAGCAACCTTTGCCGCAATCCGCTCCGACTCTTCGTAGTCCTTCACATCTTCGAAGCGCGACATGGAACTGGCGAACACGCTGAGCCCGCGCACCTGGTGCAGCCGGCTCAGATTGGCGATGCAATGCATGAAGTCGGCAGAGACCCGCTTCGTCTCAAGCCGGTTACCGAAGGGATCACCCGGGTGCTGCTTGTAGACATGAAATGCGACAGGGCGGCCCCAGGCGTTTCTCTCGACGCCCTGCAGGATGTTTCGGGATGGGTCGCTGAACTCAAGAGGCACCAGATCCGCCTCCAGCATCTCGATGCTGTAGGGGACGACACTGCCATGCGCCAATCCCGGCACGAAGCCGATCAGGTCCTGATAGAACACATCGCCATCGCGAAACCAGCTCCGTGCCAGCAGCTGCTGACATGCGCCGTAGTCGTGCGTCTGAGTGACCTCCGGACGGTCCCACCATTCGTCCCACAGATCGTCGAGCTGCAGTGCCAGGTCGCGGTTGATCGCTTGGCCCGGCAAGCGCGGGGAAGCAAGGACATCAATCCCAGACCCGACCGTGTTCTGCACCAGGACGTTCAGGGCATTGTCGGCCAAGTCCAGATCACGCTCGAGGTGCCGTGCTTGGTCCCTCAGCTGTCGGGCATCCATGCCAGCAATGGCGCCGCCACTACCCCAGTCACGGGCGAGCTTCCGGCTGCGCGACGGACGGGTCACCTCGTGGGCACGGGCTTCAACGGGGGCCGCCGCCAGGGTGCGTGGTGCGCGATCTTCGGCTGTGATGGTCAGCAAGCGCTGGCGGGCGATCGATGCGGATGCCATCAGGTGGAACCGCCAAAGTCAGCTGTAGCCCAGCCCGCCCGACGGCGGCGGCCCCCGTTTGCCTCACGGTCAACAACCGCCTGCCACTCAGCGCGGCCTTTTCGAATTTCTGCCAGGTCAGCGTGCGTCAGCTGCCGCTCACCGAAGCGAACGCTCTGGCCCTTCAGCACAGCGATCTCCGCCTGTGCGTAGTGTTCGAGCATTTGCTGTGCAGTTGTCATGCTGCATAGGCTAGGGATGTCGGTGTCCACGAACTAAACAAAGTCGTGGACACCCCCTCATGTAACTAACTGTTTTTAAAGGACCTAAAAACTAATTTGTCTCCACTTTCACTGAAACCGTGGACACGCCCGCATTTGAGGGCTTCGGAAGCCCTCCAGGGAACAGCTCATGCAGCTTTGAGCGCGATACCTCAAACTCAGCCATCACTTTTTTCACTGAATTCCCACGCTCCAATGCGCTCTTGATCAGAGCCACTGGGTAGCTTCGCTGGGCGGCGGGAAAATAGGGCTGTTCACCTGCGAAGCAACGCATCACTGATTCCACGAACGGTCGCGCCATAGCCTCGCTGATCCCGATGTCCTCGCGCATCTTGCCCAGGATGCGCGCGCGCAGCTGCTCTTCTGTTTCCTTACGACGGGCCATCAGAACCCCCATCCATCGCGCGCCGCGATGCCTGCCGAGCGCGGCGGAGCCGCAGGCGCTTGCGGCTTGACCGGCGCCACAGGCGTAGAACCGGGCACCAATGTTTCACGGGAATCCGAAGGCTGGTCAAACAGCCCATGTGACACCGGGTGGTACTGCTCCTCAAGCGCAGCCCATTGCGAGTCGCGAATCACGTCCGCTTTTACCGCTGGGGCGAGCGAAGCCCAGATGGCATAGACGACGGTATCCAGCTCTTCGTTCCTTGCTCCCTTCGGCTTAATCCATGCACCCGCGTCCTGATCGAAGTACTCCACCGTCAAGCCCTTGAAGTAGCGGGCCGGCAACGCACCCGGATCGGGGTTAAGCGGATCGTGCACTTCATCGCCACGACCGCCAGGGAAGCGCAGCATACGCACCGAGAGGTTTTCGTCTGCACCCTCCCGCTCCGCCTCATCCTTTGCGCCCAGCGCGGCCGTCATCCAACCGTAGACCATGTGCTTGAGCACGGACGTGCCGACACCCCACACACCAATGCTGCGCGCCACGGTCTTTTCACGGTTGTTGACCTCGGTTTTGGCCGGGCGGTAGACGGCGCGGTCCGATTTCTTCTCCGCGCGACCACGCACCAAGTAGACGGCCTGCTTGATGAAGCCAAGCGGCGTCTCGATCATTCGGTTGGAGCCAGAATTGCCGACCACCTTCTTGACGAACTGCGCCACGGTCTCCGTCCAGTTGCCGCCGTCCAGCGCTGCCGCAGAAATTCCCATCTCAATCCCTTTCGCTGTGCGCCACGTTCCCTTCAGGTATTCATCCAGCGCGTCATACGTTTCTAAGATCGTTGGGTCCAAGTCGATTACCGCGTAGTCCACCACCCAGCGTCGCTGGCCGCGCCCTGTTGCAACCACTTGGATCTCAGCCCGGTCATGCTGGAAATCGACGCCCGCCGTGAGCACCAATCCACCAGGCGGCACGATGCCACGGTGCACACCCGGCTCGGCCAGTTTCGCGACCTCCTCAGAATCCTGCTGCTGCCGCTCGCCTTCGAAGGGGAGACCCAGCTTGAGGTTGTAGAAGCCAGCCATCTTGTTCGGATCGCGATCGGCCTCTGCCTTCGCGTCAGCCAGATCTTTCCATGACGGCCCCAGACCCAAGGGCGCATAAGCAGCCCATGCGTGGAAGCTGCGGTGATAGGGGTCGGCCGCCGGATTCGTCGGCTTCCAGTACGCGGTCCCTCCAAATCCCTGCTCGGCCAGCATCGTGTCCTTGTGATGCTCGTGGATCACGCAGCCGCTCACCTCGCAGGCAAACGTCCCATCCGGCTGCAGGCGCTCCACGTCGAGCGTCTGCTCACCGCCACATTCGGGACACTGAACCACGTAGACGCACATGTCCCCCGCCTGGTAGCCGGCCTCAATGGCGCTGGCGCCTGCGATCGTCGGGGTGCAGGCACGATAGACCTTGCCGCGGTCACCGTAGGAACTGGCTCGCGCCTCCAGCTGCTGATCGGCCGGACCTTGGCCGCCCAAGTCCTTCGGGTATTCGTCCACCTCATCCATGAAGATGTAACGAGCAGTGCGCTGGCGCAGCTGGTTACTCGAGTTGGCCCAGATCGCCCAGAGCGTGCCGCCGGGGAAGTGCTTCTCCAGGGTGTTGTCTGCAGCGAACTTGGCGCGCAGCTCGGGCATCTCTTGCACCGCCGGATCGAACTTCGACAGCACCCAGCTGCGAGCGAGGTCTTTTACCGGCTGCGCCACGATCATCGAATCCGAGCCGCGATCAACAACGTA
>Ga0302347_1001636_pt1 | contig 26191 bp, 14 predicted proteins | sample PhyWR1_FD_202178 | JGI IMG/M metagenome (GOLD analysis project Ga0302347, IMG submission 202178) | Leaf surface microbial communities from wheat plants in UC Gill Tract Community Farm, Albany, California, United States - DLSL W.R1 (v2)... | ecosystem: Host-associated > Plants > Phyllosphere >...
GTGGCCCCATCAGGCGGCCCGGCGGGACGCAGGACACAACGCGCTCGTAGCTCAGCCGGATAGAGTAGTGGCTTCCGAAGCCATTGGTCGGGGGTTCGAATCCCTCCGGGCGCACCATCCTCGCCACGCTTTTGGCTGTGCGTGCCAGTCAGAGACCTGCCGCTCCCGATACCGCCATAGCCGGCATTCCGTCGTATCGGTTGTGATGCGCACGTCCCAAGTTGGGCTCCAGGCACCTCCGTGCTGCCAGACATTGAGTAGACTCATCCCATGGGAACCGCTCTGCCAGCGCAGGAGACTTTCGGCCTTGGCCTGTACTCGTATGCGGATGCCGCACGGTTCATCGGTGGCAAACCAAGCGAGTTGCGACGCTGGCTGAAAGGCTATTCAAGTCGTCAGGGAGAGCAGAGCGCTCTGCATGCCCCACTCTGGCCGCCACAATGGGCTGGTAGCGGAATTGACGGGATTGGGTTCTGCGATCTGATCGAACTTCGCTTTGTCAGGACCTTCGTAGCATGCGGCGTGCCGTTGAATCTTGTCCGGCGCACGATAGAGGAACTGCACGAGCGGCTCGGCAAGCAGTACCCGTTTACCAGCACCACGTTCAAAACTGACGGGCGCCGTATCTTCATGGAACTGCTCGATGGGAGTGGTGATGCCGCCCTGGTTGACGTGGTCAGGCGTCAGGACGTGATGAAGAAGATCATCGCCCCTTCACTGCGCGAGGGCGTCGAACTCAGCGTCGACGACAAGGCGGCACGGTGGTTCCCGATGAAGGGCTCTCGCGCCGTGGTCTTCGACCCGGAGCGCAGTTTCGGCCAACCCATCCTTGAACAGTCTGGCGTGCCGACCATCGCCATCGTGGAAGCACTGCGTGCCGCAGATGGCGATGAACATCGTATCGCTCGACTTTACGATGTGCCGCTGGCAGAAGTGCGCAAAGCCGTTGCCTTCGAGAGGCAGGTCGCGCCTTGAGGGCGCAGATTGACGAGAATCTGCCGCCGGCTCTGGCCAGGGCCATCGATTCGATTGCCCGCGTTGACGGTCATGAAGTCGTACACGTCCGCGATTTCGTATCCAAGGGAACAAAGGATCTGGCGCTTTTTGACGAAGCCATTCGCCGCGGCATATCCGTACACGTCACCCAGGATCATCATCATCGTCGGCCTGCCGAACGGGAAGCGATAGCACGGCTGGGTTTGACGGTATTCGTACTAGCCAAAGGCTGGCATACGCTGAGCCCTTACGATTTTGCAGCAAGATTGCTGGAGTGGTGGCCCAAGATGATGCAGTTGGCGGAGCTCACCAGTGCAGGCTCGCTGTTCAAGATCCCGCACCTGCGCGCGTCGAGCGGCCGAATCAGTCCGATTAAATCGACGCGATAGTCTGCTCGCCGTTCATTGCAGGACCGCGCCCCAGAACGCACCGGATCGGGTGCCGCACAGATGACGCCACTCGAAGGGCTGGTCTTCCCACCGGCCTGGAGTGACGGCACCTGCACGGCGCCCCGGTAGAACAGGTCAGCCTGTGGCGAGGTCGGCGAAGCGACCCAGCGAAGCCAGGTGGAAATACACTGGCGCCAGCCAGCCCTGGCGATGCCAGTGCACGAGGGTGGCATCCGGCAGCGCATCCAGGCGCGCGGGATCCACGACATGGAAGCCCTGCAGGCTCTGGCGGCGGCCATCGGCCAGGACCACGTCAGCCTGGCGCTCGATCAGCACGCCGGCCTCGGCCAGTGCGGCACTGAAGGCGCGGGTGGCGATGTCTTCGCGGGTGAAGGCTTCGCAGAACTGCAGGGCATGACGCGTCATCGCCGAAGGCTGGTCGCCCTCGAACAGCGGCTGCCCTTCCTCGCCCTCCTGCACGATCATGTCCGCATCGGCATCGATGGCCAGCACGTAGCCGTCCGGATCGGTGGTGCGCGCGAATACGAACGGGTAGCGCCGCACGTAGGCGGGAATGTAGGCGCCGGCCTGCCATTGGTCGGCGATGACGAAGCGGTTCTGCTCCGCCTCCAGGCCGAGCACGGCGATCGGCAGATGATCGGGACCGGCGAAGACCAGCGGATACGCGCGCGAGGCCGCGGCGAATTCCCCGATCATCACTGGAATCGAGTGACTGCCGGCGGCGAACGCGGCGCCGGTCTGGCGCACGCGCCAGTGGGCATGAAGCTGCGACGACAGCACGACCGGGCGGCGGTAGAGCATGGGCCAGCTGGCCGGCGGCGTGATGCTGTCGGCCGCTGCCGAGACGGCATCGACGTCGTCGCCGGCATCCGGCGCGAGGGAAGTGTCGGTGTTCATGGTGAAAATCCAATGTGGGGCAGCAAGGGAGGCGGCACGCCGCCTCCCGGAGACAGGCGTTGCGTCGGTCAGAAGCCTGCGTTGACTTCCAGCTGGAAGACGTCGATCGACAACGGGGCGCCGGTGACCTCCTTGGCGGCCATCCAGCGCCCGGTCAGCCACACGTTCCGGTCGAACATGTAGGAGCTGCTCAGGTAGTAGCCCTTGGCATTGGTGCCACCGAGGTGGAAGTTGGAATCGTTGTAGGCATCGGGCAGCGCATCGCCTTCCAGGCGTTTGTAGCCCACCGCCAGGTTCCAGTCGCCGGCCTGCTTCATCACCAGCTGGCCGAAGGTCGCCTGCGCCATGTACGCCATGTCACCGCTCTGGATGTCCTGCGGCCCGGCCACGCCGTTGGCGGCAGTGCCCAGGTTGGTGACGATGCCGCCCTGCGCGCGTTCCCACATGCGGTTGGGATCGTAGGCCAGGTTCTTGATCGCGTGCCCTTCCAGGCGCAGGGCATTGCCCGCGAACAACGGCGTTTCCCAGGCCAGGTTGAGGTCGAGCAGTTCGAACTCCGAGGCCAGGCCAACGTATTGCGGCATCGGGGTGTTGGCCGGGTCGAGCGGATTGAGCGCGATGTTCCGCAGCAGCATCAGCGTATTGCCCTTCTGCATGAATGCAGGGCGCGACCAGTCGCTGCTGCAGAAGTCCGCGCCGGCATACAGCGCGCACGGCTGCGAGTACTCGCCGGCGATGTTGCGGAAATCGTAGTAGCCCACCGCGGCGCGCAGTTTCTGCGCATCGCCGAACTGCCACTCGGCGCCGACCTGCACGCCGTTGAGCCACTTGTTCTCGCTCTTCATCTTGTCCTGGCTGGTGTTCGGGTAGCTGTCGGAGGAGTACTCCAACGGCGTCAGGCCCAGCGTGGCGAACAAGGACAGGCCGTCATCGCCGATCGGCTGCGCGTACTTGAACGCCAGGCCATCGAAGTTGAGGTCGTTGGAGAACAGCGTGTCGGTGGACCAGTACGGATTGCCGAAGCGGCCACCGAGGATGTCCAGGCCCGCCACCGGCGACCACGACAGCCATGCCTGGTCGAGCCAGGCGTCTTTTTTGGCCAGGCCACCGCCCAGCGTCTGGGTGGAGGACACCGGGCCGTTGTCGTTGCCGGTCGCCAGGCGCACGCCGGCACGGGTGTGCTCACCCAGTTCGGCGATCACGCCCAGGCGTGCGCGGATCCGCCAGGAATTGTTGCGGTCCTGGCGGGTATTGCGCAGCGGCGGCAGATCCAGGTTGGTGTTGCCGTTGACGTCGTAGCCGTTGCCGGCGTTGATCCGCGCCCAGTCCACTTCGATGTCGCTGTTGCGCTCGGAATACAGGCGGCTCTCGTTGCGCACGCGCACGTCACCCTGCACGCGCAGGCGCTGGGTCCACTCGGGCACCTGGTCCGGCGCCGCCCAACGCTCGGCCTTGGCCTCGGCCATGACGCTGGCCTTGACCTCTTCGCGGATCTCATCGCGCACGGTCTGCGGGATGTAGGGCACGCGCACGTCACCGGGCTGCGCGGCGATCGCGGTGGACGCCGGCGCTGCGGGAGCTGCGGCCGATTCGCGCTGCGCCTCCAGCAACAGCGCCTGGCCGGCCTCGGGCTTGAGCGCACCGCTGTCCATCAGGCCGCGGATCAGCTTGATCATGGTGCTCTCGCCGCCCGTGGCCTGGGCGTGGGCACCGCCGCTGACCAGGACCAGGGCGACACCGGTGGCGATGGCGGTGCTGCGCAGTCCCAGCAGCGCGGAGTGGAGGGTTGAACGGGTCATCGGCTTGCTCGCAGAAAGGAAAGATCAGGGAAGAAGAAAGACAGCGCAGCTCATCCGGCCGGGCGACGGCCCTGCACCAGCACGCGCGCGGGGAAGCTCAACGACGCCGGTGGCCGCTCGTCGATGCGGCCGATCGCGCGGATCGCCTGCAGCACCGCTTCATCGGCTTCGGTGTTGCCGCTGCCGCGCGCGAGCTCGACGCGGGTCACCTGCCCGGCCTCGTCCAGCCAGACGTTGACGGTCAGCTGGAAGGCCAGGCGCTGCACCTTGGCGTCGCGTGCCACGGCCTGTTGCAGCACGTAGCCCAGGTAACGGCCGTAGCTCGCATTGCCGGCGCCGCCGGCACCGGTACCGCTGCGCCCGCCCCCCGAGCCGGACTGGATGCCGAAGCTGTCGCCGCCGGCCTGCGCGTCGGCATCCATCGTCACCGGGTCGGCGGTGTCGGGCGTCGGCGCTTCTTCGGTGGGCTTGGGCACCTCGTCCAGCGGCTCGGACTCGGGCATGACCTCTTCAGGGGTCACCTCCGGCTCGGGCTCGGGCTCCGGTGGGGGCGGCGGCGGTGGCGGCGGCAACATCACCATTGGGATCTCGGCCACGGGCCGGCGCGTACTGGCGGTGTCCTTGAACAGCAGGTACCAGAGGAGCAACGCCACGGCCGCCAGGCCGACGAGCAACGCCGCCACGGGCCACCAGCGGCGCCACGCGGGCACGCTGTCACCGCTGCGGGAGTGGAGGGAAGTCACGCCCTCACCCCTGCACTTTGCCGGTGACCAGGCCGACCTGGGTCAGCTCGATCTTGCGCAGCAGGTCGAGCACTTCGACCACACGCGCGTACTGCACCTGCGCATCGCCGCGCACGATCACCGGGATATCCGGGTTCAGTGCCTTCTCCGTGCGCAGGCGATCCTCCAGCTCGGCCAGGCTGACCGGGTAGGCGTCCAGGAAGATCTGGCCGGCGTTGTCCACCGTGATCGCCTTGGTCTTGGGCTTCTCCAGCGCCATGCTGGAACTGGCCTTCGGCAGGTTGACCTCGATCCCGGGAATGGTGGCGTTGCTGGTGAGGATGAAGATCACCAGCACCACCAGCAGCACGTCCACGAACGGGGTGACGTTGATGCCTTTCTCGCGTTTCTTGATGCCGAACCGCTTTGCCCTGGCCATGGTGGTCTCCTCAGGCCAGCGCCGGGCGCGCTGCGGCGGCCGGTGCGGTGCGATCGAACTCTTCGGCCAGGCGCGCGGTGAACTCATCGACGAACACCGACATGTCCGCCGCGATCGCTTCAGCGCGCGAGGCCAGCCAGTTGTAGCCAAACAGCGCCGGGATCGCGACGCCCAGGCCGGCAGCAGTACACAGCAAGGCGGCTGCCATGCCCGGGGCCACCGAATTGATGTCCACCGCGCCGGCCATCGCCGCCACCGCAAACACCAGCATGATGCCGATCACGGTGCCGAACAGGCCGATGTACGGCGCGCCTTCGATCGTGGTGGACAGCCAGTTCATGCGCTTGGACATGCGCTCGGTCTCGCGCGTGACTTCGGCATCCATCGAGGCGCGGATCGAGGTGATCGCCGCGGCGGTGAGACCATGGTGGTGCGAGCCGCGTCCGTCCATTTCTTCCATGGCGATGCGGTACAGCCGCCACAGCGTGGAGTTGTCGCGAATCTGCGGGGCCAAGCTGCCGGTGCGTTCCAGTGCCTGCAGCGAAGCGACCGGTGCACCGGTGACCTTCTTGTACTGGACGGTGAAGGCCTCGTTGGCCTTGGCCACGGTGCCAAAATAGCGGCTCTTGGCGATCATGATCGCCCACGACAGCAGCAGCATCAGGCCCAGCACGATCACCACCACCCAGGCATCGACCGGCATCGCCTTGAGGATGAAACCGAAGTGGCTCACGCCGGCCGACTGCTCGTCTTCGCCGAAGGCGATCAGGCGCGACTCGGCGCCCTGCGCGGTGGCATCGGCCAGCAGCGCGGTGGCCGGGCGGGCCACCTTGGACACACGCACTTCATCGATCACACCGAGGAACGGCTGCGCGGCCGGAATGGCAGCCGCATCGCCCGCCGCACCCGCGGCGAGTGCATCGCCACCGAGCAGGGCCTCACCGGTGAAGGCCGGCAGGCCGGTGGCCAGACGTACCGCTTCGCGGCCGGCGACGTAAAGGATCACGGCATTTTCGCTGCTGGTCACCGCCACGTGTGCCCACTGGCCCGCCACCAGTGCCGGAATCGGCTGGCTGCGCTGCTCGTTGACGCGCACGTAGGGCACGCCGTTGTCGAGGCCGACGAGGAAGACGTTGTCGCCTTCGCGACGGGCATAGATTGCCTGGTCCGGGCCGAGCTGGTCCGGCTTGATCCAGGCCGAAACGGTCATCGCACCGTTGGCAGCCACCGCCAGCGACGGTGCACCCGGCAGATGCAGCGGCGTGCCGGCCAGTTGGGCACCGCGGCCGATGATCGCGCCGTCGGCAGGCTTGAACTCACCGGTGAGCGTATTGACGTACGCGGTGGTGTCGCGCGCCTCGGTGCCGCTGTCGGCGAAGTGGTAGACCGCGCTGTAGTCCGGATCGAACACGCGCTGGCCATTGGCCGCCGCCGGCGCGCCGGCGTTGCCGTAGTACATCCAGATCGTCTGCGCCGCGGTACCGCTGATCGTGGGCACATCCACCCAGATCAGGGCCATGCCCAGCGCCGCGTCGTACTGCTCGACCTGGTGGTTGAGCACCGTGTGGCCATCGGCCCCGACGAAGCGCAGGTCGTTGCCGCCCTCGGCAACGCCATCAAAGGCGAAGTTGCCGGTGTGCAGGCGGATGAGCACGGGGGTGCGCCCGAGATTGCCGCCCAGGGCGGCACCGTTGGGGCTGGCATCGAGCGTGATCGGTTTGCGGTACTTCCAATCGGCCTGCCACCACGCGGTTTCCGCGTGGGCGACGCCGAGCGTGGACATGCTCAGACAGAACAACAACAGGGCAAGAAGGCGTTGCATGGACGGTATCTCCGGAAAATGCTTGGGAAAGTCAGGCTCAGTAGCTGGCGCCGACGCTCAGGTGCAGGCGGTTGGCATCTTTGGTCGTGGTCGGGCCGTCGCGCAGCGTCCGGCCGTAGTCGAAGCGGAGGTTGTAGTGCTCACCGATGCGCAGGCTGCTGCCCACGCCGATGGCGCTCATCGCGGCGCTGTCGGCCTGCTCGGGCAGCGGCCGGCGCAGGCCCAGCCAGGCGCCATCGAGGAAGCCGTAGAAGCGCCAGTCCTGCAGGCCCCACAGGCCAAGCGGACGCGTGCGCCATTCCAGCGTGGCCAACGCGCCGTAATCGCCGATGCCTTCGGCCGAGCGGTAGCCGCGGGTGGTGAACATGCCGCCGGCAGCGAACTGCTCGCCGGAGACCAGCGGCTGGTCAGTCATCTGCGCCGAAAGCCGCGCGAACCACTGCGCACCACTCTCCAGCGTGTAGGTATCACTCAGCTCCAGCTTGAGCGCGAAGAAGCTGGGATCGGCATACGCGCGCTTCCAGTCGAACTCGTCATCGGTACTGCCATAGCCGAACAGGCTGCGCGCACCGAACACCGCCTGCACGCCCACATTGAGCTGGTGCTTGGTGCCCTGGCGGAAGCCGCTGTAGGCCACGGTGACCGGCGCGTATTTGAGCGGGGCGAAGTCCGAGGCCTGGCCGACCATCGCCACCGATTCGTCCAGGTCCTTGAAGTCGACACCGGCCGAGAGCTGGTGCCACCAGGCGCCCGTCATCGGGAAGGTGTGGCTGAGCTTGACGCCGACCGCGTGGCCCTTGCCGGTGACATTGGTCTGGCCGGTGGACACCACGTTGCTGTCGGAGCGGTAGCCGGAGAAATCCAGCATCCAGTCCGGGCTGCCCAGCGGCAGACCGTAGGCACCGGACCACACGTTGGCCTGGTCCAGGTCCTGCGGCGCGGCGAAGAACGTCAGCGAGGCGGTGTGCTCGCGCTGCCAGAGGTTGTCGTGGCCGACCGTGAGGATGCTGCGCAGTGGCTCGGTGTCCACGCTGTGGTCGTTGTTGAGCGTGGCGCTGTAGCGCCAGGGGGACGTGTCATCGACCTTGAGCTCCACATCCATCGTGCCCTCAGCGGCGCCGGGCTTGACCAGCGGCACCACCTGACGCTTGCCGCCTCGGTTGAGTTCGGTCAGCTGCGCCTGCGCGCGTTCGAAGTCCGGCACGGCGCCGGCCTGCAGCGCCGGCACGCGCTCGGCCAGGCGCGCGGGATCGTTGTGCTCGGCCCCGACCACCTTGACCTGGCCGATGCGGGTCTCGGTGACCTGCAGGATCACCACGCCACCGCTGACCTGCTGCTCGGGCAGATCCACATACACAGACTGGTAGCCCTTGCCCTGGTAGGCCGACTGCAGCGCCACGCGCGCCGCTTCGACATCCTGCAGGGTGCGGTCCGGGCCGAGATGCGGGGAGACCGCCTGCTCGATATCGCGCGCGCCGAGCACGGTGTTGCCGCGCACCAGGTACTCGTTGATGTTGACGCGGGCAGCCGGGGCGGCCGCGGCCGCCATCGGGGCAGCGACGGCGTCGGCATCGGCAGGCGCGGTCTGCGCGTTGGCCAGCGAGATCGCGCAGAGCAGGCCCAGTGGCAGGGATGCCCGTGCCAGCGCCGGGGAGATTGAAGACATCAGTGGCTTCTCAATGCGGAAAGGGATTCAGATGCGCAGGAGGTGAGCGTGCGCAACGGCGGTAACAGCGCCGTTGCACCGGCAAGGCAGTTGCGTGCGCGCGCATGGCGTTGGCCACGCGCGCTGGCCAGAGGCAGGAAAGACGTCGTCATCACTGTCGCTTCGTCGTCGCAGCATCGAGGCGGGCGCGCTGCTCGATGCTCAGCTCGCCCATGCCGACCACCTGCACCACGCTGTCTGGGTCGTAGCGGTCCTCGTGCTTCGGCGGTGCCACGCTGCTGGTTTCGCTGCCGAAGCCCAGCACCTGCACGCTGATGGTGGAGGGACGGGTTTGCTGGGTCTGGCGCTTGACCATCTCCTGCGCCGCCTGCACCGCGGTGTTCGCCGCCGCGCTGGCCGAGGTCAACGCACTGACGTTGACCGCCGCGACCACCGGAATGCCCACTGCCTTGCCCTGCACCTGGATGTTGTCGGCATTGAGCACCTGCAGCGCGGCCAGGTTGACGTTGCCCGAGACGCGGATGCCGGCCTCGCCTGCATCGATGGTGCCCAGCGGCGCGATCAGGTCGATGTCGCCGGGCGGAATCTCCGCGATCGGGTTGAGGGTGGCGATGCCCGCACCGGTATTGGGGGTGTTCGGCGACAGCGCGACGTTGCCGACGGTGTCGTAGACGCGGCGCTGCGGGGTGTAGACCACCGTGGTCTTGCTGCCGCGGCCGGCATTGATGTCGCCCTCGGCCGACCACGCCAGGATGTTGCCGCCGAAGGTGGTGAAGATGCGGCTCTGCCCGAGCAGCAGGCTGCCGCGCGAGTAGATGTTGATGTCACCCTCGCCCTGGGTGAGCACACCGGAACCGGCCCCCGGCAGGAAGCCACCATCCACGCCCACCAGGGTGCGACCGCCGGGCACCAGCAGATGGATGTCGCCGCCGAAATCGGTGTGGATACCGGCGTCGTTGACACGGTAGTAGCGCACCCCGGTGGTGGGGCGGCCGGCGGCAATCCAGTCCGCTTCGCTCAGGTAGGTCTGACCCGGCTTCGGGCGCCGGCCCGCCGCCGATTCGAGCACGCCCTCGTAGTACAGCGCACTGCTGAACATGGTCAGGTCGCCCTGGTAGGCGATCTCGCCCCCCTTGGCATCCTTGGTCGGCAGCAGCGTGGCGATCGCCTCGCGGCCACGCAGATAGCTGCCTTCGCGCGGTCCGTCGACGGCGGTGTACTCACGGCCGGCGGCCTTCAGCTCCGCGTAGTACACGTTGCGCAGGAAGGCGCTCTGCTGCTCGGCGGGCAGCGCGGCGAAGAAAGCCTGCGCGTCCATGCTGGCGGCGTCGAAGTGCAGGCCGCGTCCGTTGGCACCTCCGAAGCGGCCGGTCAGCCAATTGACCAGGTGCAGTTGGCTCTCCAGCTTGAACTCCCGGGCGAGGTCGCGGCTGGCGGCCGTGCCGCCGCTGGCCACCGCCGTGGCGTGCGCCTGGTCCAGGGCCTGCTGCTGTTGTGCCAGGAACGCGGCGGCACCGGCCTCATCGCCGCCGTAGCCGAACTGCGCCTGCAGCCATTGCGCCAGCGACACCGCGCCGCCGTAGACACGGACCACCTTGCCGTCCTGATCGCCCAGCGCGCGGCCGGGATCGGCGAGGTTGGCCGCATCCAGATAGCGTGCGGCGAAGGCGTTCCAATCCGCGCCGTGCTCGCCAAGACCGGCCGCCACCGCGATGCTGGCGCCGCTGCTGCGGTCGCCGGGCGTGGCGCCGGTGACCGGTCCCAGGCTGCGCAGTTCGCCCTTGTCGGCCATGTACACGTCGCGCCCGGCGCTGATGTCGAGCAACCCTGGGCCGGCGACGTAGAACGTGCTGAAGCGGATGTCGCGCCCGGCCTGCACGACCGACACGTCATCGGCACTGGTATGCACGATCAGGTTGCCGCGTGCGGTACCGCTGGCGATCGCCGTGGGCCGGGGCTCGGCGGCAGGATCGCCGCGGTTGATGGTGCCCATCCAGCCCAGCGCACCATCGGCATTGCCAAACACCGTGCCGACGTTGTCGAAGGCACCCAGCGGAGTGCCCGAGTTGACGATGTCCCGGCCGGCACGGATGGCGACGGCACCACCACCGTCGTACCAGGTGTTGGTGATATTGGTGGTGACACCGTTGTTGAAGACGCCGTACTGGGTATCGACCACGCTGCCGCTGCGCAGCCCGACCAGGTCGCCGTGGAGCGCGTAGTAGCGCGAAGGCGTCTGGCCCACGTGCACGTAACCGGACGCGGTCGGCGAAGTGAAGGAGAACAGCGGATAGATCTGCAGGGAGCCGTTGGCGCGTTCGCCTGAGATCAGCACGCTGGGCGCCAGGGCGCCGGTACTGACGTTGTGCAGGAATTGACGCCCGTACCACATCTCCTGCCCCAGCCCGACGAAGCCGGGATTCCAGGGATTGGGCAACGCGGTCGGGTCTGCGCCGGAGGTGCCGAAGCCGGTGCCGTTGGCGTAGATCGAGCCGGCCGCGAGCAGTTCCAGTTGACCGGTGCCCTGTGCGTCGAACTGCCCGTTCACCGGCGACGGCGCCAGTACCACGCCCGCCACGAAGTCCTCGTTGTTGGTGCCGGCGGTCGGGGCCGTGCGGGCGCGACCGTAGTAGATGCTGCCGCTGGCAGCCACCGCGCGCAGGACCGACGGATACACGTGATTGCCGTCGGTCGCCCGGGCGTCGGTGCCAGCGTTGCGGTCCTGCATCGCCAGCGACGGCGTCAGGTTGCCGCCGGCGGCCATCAGGTCCACCGCGGTGGACGGGGTCCACAGCGAGAACCAGCTCCAGCCGCCGTCCTGGTAAGTGTTGCCGCCCACGCTGAAGGGGGTGCCATTGTTGAACTGGGCGACGCGCCCCGGATCGGAGACGGTGCCCAGCACCAGGTCGCCACGCGCATCCAGACGGGCGCCGGCATCACCGAGCACCAGCACCGGCCCACCGGCTGCGGTAGCGGCCGTTGCGGTGTACACGTCATAGGGACGCGACTCCTTGGCATCCTGGCGCTTTCCGTAGCGCAGTTCCACACCACCCACAGAACCGGCTTCCAGCCGCAGTGCCCCGCGCAGGTTGGTGAAGCTGCCGTTGACGTCCAGTCGCTGCGCGTCGTTGACGGTGATTTCGTTGGCCACCGGGGCGCTGTTGCTGCCCGTGAAGGAGCGCAGCGCGGGGTCGGCATTGAGGCCGCCGCCGATGCGGATGTCCAGATCGCCGCCGCCGGTCTGTACCAGCGCGCCATCGGCGCCGACCCTGCCGGTGCTGGCAACGGCCAGGTTCAGGCCCGTGCTGCGGGTGATGTACGCCGCGCCATGGTCGCCGCGGCTTTGCAACATGCCCGCATCGCCGCCCGCCTCCAGCAGCAGGTTGCCACCACCGAGCGTGCCGAAGCCGGTGAACCCGATCAGCTGCGGCATGTTGACGAAATTGTTGTTGTAGTTCGCGTTGTCGGGTGCGGCAACGTACGTGCCGAAGTTGATCCACCAGGCGGTCGGCAGGCCTTCCGCACCGGGCTGCACGCTGCCGGTACCCTGTCGCCACAGCCAGTTGCCCACCGATGCGCTGGTGCTCAATCGCGGTGTGGCGATTCCCAGCGTTTCCGTACGCGTCAGCGCTCCCTGACGCCCGATGCTGTCGCCCGAGATGTTGCCACCGGCGCGCAGCAGCAGGTTGCCACCTGCTTCGGGATACCACGCCTGGTACAGGCTCTGGCTGCCGCCATCGACAAGGTGCTCGAACACCTCGCCGGCATCTCCCAGCACGCTGTTTCCAAGCGGATTGGCATTGCCGGGGGCGACGCGCGCGCGCGCCTGGTTGTACGGATCGCCCCCGTTGCCGGCCAAGGCAGCCGACGGAGTACCGGCGGTGTAGACGCCATACAGCGAGGTGGTGGCGATGTCCTTGCCGGAGACCAGACGCAGGTCGCCGGTACCGGTGCGCACCACGCTGGGCAACTGTTCGCGCCCGGGCAGTGTCCTGAACTCGGTGTCAGGCGGAACCTCTGGCGAGTCGATGGCAGCCACACCGTCGAAACCGAACTCGTTGAGGTTCTCCGGACCGCTGTACACGAAGCCCCACATCATCAGTTCGCTGAGCTGGTCCTCGGTGAACGCAGTGCCCGTGGTGGGGACGAAGCTGACGATGTACTCGCCGTAGAATTCCACGACCAATCGTTCGAACGCTTCGGTGTCGCCCCACAGGTAGGTGGCCGGCGAGCCGGTCCCGGGAATCTCCACCACGGCGCCACCCTGGCCGTAATGCGGATCGGACAGGCGCAGGCTGCCGGTGCCGGCAGGATCCACCGTCAGGCGATCCGCGGCGGCTGTATCGGCGCCCGCCACCAGGCTGATGTCCCACGATTGCGACCCGGCCGCCAGCATCGGCGCCAGTGCCCAGATGCGACCCTGGTTGCCATCGGCGTCCACCGGTCGCAGGTTCACCGTGGTGGCGTCGCCGGGCAGCTTGACCTCGGTGTCGCTGGGAATGAAGGCGCCCTTGGCCAGGCCGAGGTCAGCGGCCAGGGTGACCAGATTGCCGAGTGGCGACGCCGGCAGGGCCACCCCGGCCGGCCAGGTCATCGCCGCGATGCGGGCGGCCAGCGGCAGGCGCAGGCCGGCCGACAGACGCGCGCCCTGCGGCAGCGTGACCGCATCGGCCAGGACCGTGCCTGCCGCATACAGCAGCGCACCGGAGGCATCGTGGACGGCCGCGCCCAGTACGGTGCCCTTGGCCAGCGCCAGCGGCAGCGCGAGGCGGGCGTCGGCGGGCAACAGGGTGCCGGCGGCCATCTGCATGTCGCCGATGGGCAGGTCGTAGTTGAGCACCTTGCCCGAATTGAACACGGTGCCGGCGGCAAGCGTGACCAGGCCCCCATGCGGAACCACCACGTCGCTGCCAAACAGCTGGCGGCCGGCGGTGAGGTACCAGCCGTTGTCGTCGAACGTGGTACCCAGGCGACTGCCATCGAAACCATCGCTGATGCTGCCGAACACCTCCAGGTCGCCCTGCGCGCGCAGCACCAGCGCACCGGCCTCACCGGAGCCGCGCACGCCGGTGCGCTGGCTGCCGGGGTTGAGGCTGGCGTAACGGTGCGCCGAAAGATCCAGATCGCCATCCACGTGCAGATTGCCGTCTGCATTCACCGCCAGGTCGGCCACGACCTCCACGCCCGGGCGCAGGTGGAACGCGTCGCCGTACGCGCGCAGGCCCGCCAGGCGCTGGTCGACCAGTGCGCTGTTGGCGAGTGCGGCGTCGATGAAGGTGGTGCTCTGGGCATGCAGGCGGTCCAGGTACGTCTGGTCGATGACCTGGTAGCTCTCGCCGCGGGTGCTGGCCTCCGTGTCTGCCGCTGCGCTGTTGTCGGTGATGAAGGCATTGAGCTGGATCGTCTTCGCACCGTCGATGCTGATCGGGCCGCCGGCCGCGATCGCCACGTCGTTGCCGCCCACGCGCGGCGCGTTCAGCGCCACCGTGCCTGCATTCCTGCTGCTGCCGGCCACGCGCAGGTCCATGCGTGCGCCACTGGCGATGGACAACGTGCCACGCCCCGAATCGATCTCGATGGTGGCGCGGTTGGGCGCATCGATCGCTGCCCCGTAGCTGTCGCGGCGCAGTACGCTCGCGCTGGCATCCAGCACGGCCGCGCTGCCGAGGGTGACGCCATTGCGCGCGGCCAGACGGATGCTGCCGGCCTGTTCGCCACTGGCATCGACGGTGCCGTTGACCCACAGCTGACCGTTGTCCAACGCGATGTTCACCTCACGCGCCACCACTTCGTCGCCCAGCGCAAGATCACCCTCGCCGATGCGGAAGCTGCGCCCGCCGGTGACGCCATCGCGGGTCAAGCGCGAATTGAGCCCACTGAAATCGTTGATCCCCTGCCCGTGCAGGTCGATGCGCCCGGCGCTGTACGGCACCTCGGTGCCACCGGCGTCGTAATGCCCACTGCTGCTGCCCAGCAGCTGGCCGGCCAGATCGAGGGTGCCTGCGGCGGCGTGTGCGGTGAACGTGCCGGCGCGGTTGTTCTGCGCGGCCAGGCTGATCTTCGCGCCGCTGTCCTGCTGCACGTCGCCCTGCCGGCTGTCGATCAGCACGTCACCGCCCCAGCTGTACTTGGCGGTGTCGAAGAAAGCGATGCGGCGGCCGGCGAGGTCCAGCTGCGCGCCATCGGCGAGGCGCACGTCGCCCTGCGCCGCGAGGCGCAGTTTGCCGCTGGGCAGCAGCACGGCGGTGTCCAGCAGCAGGCTGCCGTCGCGGCTGTCCAGCGCGATCTCCGCGCCCAGCGCGGCGGCCAGGGTCGCGTTGTCGGGCGCGACGGGCGCGCCGTTTCCGGTGACATGCAGGTTGCCCCCGGTGGTGATCGTGTTGAGCGACCCGGCTGCGCCGGTCAGCAGCGGCGTGTTGAGGAACAGCTCGCCGCCACTGCGGGCATAGGAGCGGGTATCCGCATTCCAGTCACCCTGGGTCTCGAAGATGCTCAGGCTGCCCTTCTGGTTGGCGGTCACGCGGCCGCTGGCGTTGAGGTGCACGCCGGCGAAGCCCAGCGCAAGGCGGTCCTGCGTGCGTACGGTATCCGGCTGGGTACGCGGGCCGTAGCCGAACACGATGTCGCGGGCATCCACCACCAGCTGGCCGTGACCGGTGCCCGGGCCGTCGGCGACGATGCTGCCGGCCGGCGCAAGTGCACCGCTCCAGATCAGGGTATCGGTGTGGATGCGGGCCACGGCATCGGCATCGCCATAACCGTAGATGGCCGGCGTCCCCAGCACCAGCTGCTGCAACGCCGATTTGCCGGTGACTGCATCGTAGGTGGACAGCGATACATCGCCGTAAAAGTTGACCGACTCGCGTGCGGTCAGCGACAGCGCTTCCAGTGCCGGCGCGCCGACGCTGGTGTCGCCCAGCAACAGCCGACTGAGCACGTCCTGGTTGAGCGTCATGCCGGCCGGCAGCGTGCCGCGCGCGGTGGCGTCGGCGATCGCCTCGGCACTGCCGACGTTGATGCCACCGACCGCCAGTGCCAGGTTGCGGGTGCCATAGCGCACCGCATCGCCCAGCACGAAGCGGTTGTCGGTCGCGGTGGCGATGGTGCCTTCGGAGTACAGACGGGTCGTGCCCGCGCATCCGCTGAGCACCGCGCAGGCGCCGATCTCGATCGCGCCGGCGCCGTTGCCCTGGCCGTCGACCGCTTCCGGCGCCAGCAGGTTGATCTGGCCGTTGGAGACGGCCAGCAGCGCAGAGCGGCCCGGCGTATAGATGTAACCCTGCGCGGCGTCATAGGCGGCGGCGCCCTGGCCGAGCGTGTTGATGCCCGCGCCCTGTTCCAGGGTGATGCCACCCGCCTGGCGGCCAGTCATCAGGAAGACCTCCGCCGCCTCCAGCTGCGCACCGGCACGCATCACGATGCTGTTGCTGGACCCGCCGCCATCGATGTTGATCACGTTGGCCGACTGCAGCGAGCCGTTGGCCGGATTGGCGTAGGTGCTGCGCAGGCGGCCGCCGATTTCCAGGCGCGCTGCGCCGACCCGGTTCAGCTCGCTGGCATGCATGGAAATACCCGCGAAGTCCTCGGTCGCTTCCGTGCCGTCGGCGAGAATTTCGTAGTTCGTTGCATTGAACAGACGCGCGACCGAACCGGTGCCCGCCGTGGTGGGAACATCCAGCACCGTGGCGTTGAACCGCAGCGAAGGCAGGTCCAGCGAGCCGGCCACATCCGGGCTGGTCACCATGAAATTGACCGCCTTGGCGTCGCGTTCCAGCAGCGGGCGCGGCGCCCCTTCGCGCGCGGCCTGCTGCAGCGCGAAGGTGGCGTAGCTGGTTTCGTTGTACTGCGAATAGGTGCGCAGGGTGTCGGCGGCGGTCACCACCCACTGCGTGGGGAGCGTGTCGCTGCTGCCGGTGTTGGCGATGCTCTGCCGCGCCGAGGTGCTCCACGAGCCGTTGCGCATGGCCTGGGTCGTGCCGAACGCGGTGGCACTGCCGGCAAGGCCGTTGCGTTCCACGCGGAAGGCACCCGGCAGCAGTGCATAGCTGGACGGCAGCAGCGTATAGGTGCCTGCCGGCAGCCCGGGGATGCCGGCGCCGAGGGTGATCTGCTGGCCGATGGCCGGATCGCCGGCACCGCGCTCGGCATCGAGCGGAGCCTGCCCAGCCTGTACCCCGGGCAGGATGGCGTATACCGGGTTGGTGGACAGGCCCGGCAGCGTGAACCCATCGCGGTCCATCTGCACCAGCGGGTTGAGGCGCGCATCGGTGGAGCCACCGCGACCGGAGAGGAACGCCGCGCCGGTCAGCTCGCCGCCGCCGGACAGATCCAGCACCGCGCCGGCCTGGGCGTTCACCGCGTGCGAGCGGAACTCCACCGCCGGTTCACCGCCCACGCCCTGGTAAGCCACGTCGACGCCATTGTAGTTGTAGACCAGCCCGTCGACCGTGCCGCCGTAGGGCATCACCAGGCCGTTGGCGCTGACCGAGGTGACGCTGCCCGGCAGCAGGTTGACCACGCCGGTGTAGCCGGTGCCATCGGCGCGCCCCAGAATGATGTTGCCCAGCGGTGCGCGCAGTACCCCGCCCTGGTTGATGGTGGCGGCACTGAAACGCATCGTGCCGAACACGCTGTAGGGCTGCGGCGGCAAGGTATTGCCGATGCGCTGGATGTCCAGCATGCGGTCCGGATCCAACTCCGTCGTGAGGGTGCCCCATTCGTTCAGCAGGGTCCGCAGGCCCACCGTGACATTGCCGCTGCCGTAGATCTGCGCCGCCGCCAGGGTGGTGTCGCCGGGCGAGAACAGGTCGGCCTCGCGCAGGCGCAGGTCGCCCTGACTTTCGATGCGCACCGCGCCGAACGCGTCGCGCTTGACCGCCAGCGGGTCGACCGCGTTCTGCACGATTTCACCGTTCGCGCCGAAGCCGACCATGCCCACCACATCGACCAGACTGCCTGCGAGCGTGATCGACGCCGCGTCGGCGAGCGCGGCCACGCCCAGCGAACCGGACGCCGGGCTGATATTGCGCGAGCCGGTGACCGGGTTGGGCATGATGGTGTTGTCCGGCTGGCGGCGCGCCGAGCCGGCCAGGCGCAGGTGCGGTGCGGCCAAATGCACCTGGCTGTCGCGCGTGGCATCCGTGGACAGCCCCAGAGCGCTGGCCGTGAGGTACAACGCCTGGCGCATGTCGAGCGCTACATCGCCATCGAAGCTCAGCAGGCCATTGACGTACAGCGAAGCGGTATCGAAGCCACCGGCCTGGATCGCGTCCACGCCGTAGCGGGCCTTGCCATAGACCAGGGTTGGATCGAGCTCGCCGGCGACGGCCTCCGTGCCCAGGCCGCTGCCGCTGTAGTGCTGTTCGATCACCAGCTCACGCGGGACGCGCACGCCGTCGGCGACCTCGATGCCCTTGCCGCTGAAGCGCTCGACCGGCCCGTAGATCGGCGTTTCAAGATTCAGCGCCAACGTGCCACCGCGCGCGCCGCTGCCACCGGCGGCGGCATGCAGGGTGCCGTCGACGAACAGCCCATTGCTGGCACTCAGCGCGATGATGCCGCCGTGGCTGGCAATGGGGGTCGTGCCGAGATCGGGCAGGTCCAGCACCGCCTGCGCACCGGAGGCGTCCAGGCGGGCGCCCTCGCGCACCACCACGAATGCATCGATCGCCGGGAGGTTGCGCGATGCGAGGTCATGCCGTGCGCCGATCTCGATCGTGCCGCCCGCCAGCACCTGGCCGTGCCGACCGCCGGCTTCATCCAGGGCCGTATAGGCCATGCCGGACACGTCGAGCACGGCCTGCTCACCGATCCAGATCGAGCGCGCGTTGGGCGTGCCCTTGGGCAGGTTGAGCAGACTGCCTTCGCCCAGGTCACCGCCAAGTACCGTGATGCGTCCACCGCGGGCCTGCAGGGCACCATCGAGGGTGATCTGTGCGTTGCCGGTCAGGGTGATGGCCTGGCCGGGATCGACGTTGATCCGGCTGTTGCGGCCGATCTCCAGGTCGGCCGCGTTCTGCGGCGTGCCGGCGGTCAGTGACAGCCCGGCGCCCTTGCGCAGAATGACCTCGCCGCTTTTCGGATCGTCCTGCTGCAGCGGTGGCAGCCAGACCGACAGGGCATCGGCAGGATCGGCACCGGTGGCCAGCGCACGCGCGGCAGCGAGGTCGACCTGCAGCATCGGCATCGCCACGTCCAGGTGCGCCCCCTCGACCACCTTGACGCCATCGCGGCCCACCACGTTGTACTGCTTGAAGCCGCTCTGGAACAGACCGGTGTCCAGCGCCAGGAACGACTGCACCGGCACATCGCGCTGCCAGACCGTGCCGACCGGCAGGCGGGTGCCGGCCGGGACCGTGACCGCGGCAGTGGCCACGGTACCGGCGACATAACGGGAGGTCTGTGCCGGAATCGGCAGACCACCGGGGAATACATTGGCCGGCACCACATAGCCGGCCGGCAGGTCGGTGATGGTCCACAGGGTGGTGCCTACCGGCAGGATCTCGCCGGCGGACCGGACCGGGCCGTAGTCGGCCAGCTGCACGGCAGCCGGCAACAGCCACGGTGCCTGGGTGGTCACCGGCTTGGTGCTGCTGACCTCGGGCCGGATCGTGAGCGGCATCGGTTTGCCGCCGGCCACATGGGTAATGGTGATGGAGAAGCTCAGCGGGATCACGTCGCCCGGCTGGAGCGTGACGTCGGCGGCCAGGCGTACCGGCAGCGTGCTGGCCTGGCCGGCGGCCAGCTGCTCGATCGCATCCGGCACGTCGCCGCCGATGCTGACCATCGTGCCGTTCTCGATGTTGAGCGCCCCGCCGCCCTTCATGCCGTGGGCTCGGATGCTGCCATCCAGCGACAGCACGCCGCTCCCCATGTTCTGCCCTGCGGCCAGGGTGACGCTGCCGCCCTTGCCACCGGTTACATCGCCCTCCTCGCCCATGGCCGCACCGGAGGACACGTCGATCACGCTGCCCTTGCCCAGGGCCACGTTGCCGGTGCTGCGCACCGCCACGCTGCCGCCGTCGAGGAACGGCAGTCCGCCGATGGCCGCCGGGTCCTGCGCCTGGTTGGTCCACAGGCCACGCGCATCGAGGGTCACGCCATCGCCGACCAGCACCTGGTGCAGCAGGGTATCGCCGGGACGCGCGCTGATCGGCAGATCCTGCCACTCGATGCCGCTCGAGGTGCGCTGCACGACCATGTCACCCAGTGCGATGCTGCCGCCCCTGGCGCGCAGGTCGGCGTTGATGCGGACATCGCTGGCATGCAGGGCGATCGTGCCGCCCAGCGCAACCTCGAGCGCCTGGTCGACATCGATGCCGGCGTGCGCGTACACCTCCACGCCGCCGAAGCGCTGCGCGTTGAGCCAGGCCGCGTCCAGACCGATGACGCCGATGCCGGAGACACTGGCTGCATCGCCACCGATGGCCACATGTTCGGCCAATGCGGCCGGGCCGAAACGCTGCTGGCCGCTGTTTTTGTCGTAGTACGGCAGGTAGCTGCCGATCACCAGCTGACCCTGGCGTGCAACGCTGGTCTGTCCCTGCTGGTAGCCATCCAGCGCGGCATCGCGGGCGCGTTGCTGGCGGGCGCCCTGGAAGGTCGTGGTGTCCACGTCGCCCTGCAGCTGCGCTGCACGGGTGGCGACGATCAGCCGGCCGGCATCGCGGCCGACGGTGTAGCCGTTCTCCAGCCTGCGCTGCGGTGCGATCAGCGGGTTGTAGTAGAACTCGGTATTGCCCCAGCGTGCATGGGTATCTTCGAACCCGCGGTACAGCCCGCTGTAGAGCAGATCGCCCGGCGCGGTGGAGGCGTTGTAGAGCTTGCCGTCGGCGCCCTTGAGGTGGGTCAGGTTGACGTAGCCGGTCTGCACGTCCAGCGCGCCACCGGAGAGGTTGATGTTCGAGCCACGCTGCGTGGTCACGTTGCCGCCGGAGAACTGCACGGTCCCGCCCTGCGCCGACCACTCACCGATGCCGTGGCCGGTCACCCCGAGGTAGCCGCCGACTTCCAGCAGGCCACCGGCGGTGTACCAGCGATCGGTCTCATAGCCGTTGGTGCCGGCCGGAACCAGGACCAGGTCGCGGCGGTCAAGCCAGATGTTCCTGCTGTTGAGCGATTTGTCGTCACGGTTGAGCGCGGCGTCACGCTGCTCGTTGCCCTGCACGTTGATCTGGACGTTGTTGGCCTCCATCGCGATCTTGACCCCGACGTAGCCGGCCACGTCCAGGCGCGCGCCCTGGCGGACCTCGCTGTCGGCGGCGTCGACGAAGATCTGCCCGCCCGTCGCCAGCGTCAGGCTGTCGTCATCGAAGGCGACCTTGCCGCCGGTACTGATCTGCACCAGCGACTGGTCGCGGCGATGGGCGATACCGTCGCCGACCTTGTCCGATTCCTGCACCAGCGTTTCGCGCTGGACGTCCAGCGCGGTGGTGGCGCTGGCATCGAGCACGATCGCGGTGGTGCTGCCCTGGTCCAGCAGGACGCTGCCGGTGGTATCGGCACGTTCGTTCTGCAGATGCACGGTGCCGCGGGTATGCACCGAGCTGGTCGACACCACTGCACCCTGCTGCCGCACGTCATGGCCGGCCAGGGTGATGTCGCCGGTGCTGGCCTGGATCAGGCCGCTGTTGCTGACCACGCCACTGGCGGTGGCCACGACGGCATCGGCTGCCACCGGCTTGCGCAGCGTGGTGACGACGTTGCCACGGGTGGTGGAGGTCTGGTTCTGGTCGGTGCCCATGCCCTTGCGGATCACGAACGCATCGCCGGCGGCCAGCGTGGTCTGGCCATTGGCGGTGGTGATCTGGCCGTGGTTGTGCACCTGGCGGCCGAGCAGCAGCACGTAGCCGCCGCCTTCGGTGACCGAGGTGGGCACCGCCGTGGTGATCTGCGCACCGCGCTCCACCACCACGTCACCGGTGGCCGCACCATGGGCGAAGCCGTTGGTGGTGGTGGTCAGTTCGTTGCCGAAGGTCGGGATGAAGGCATTGCCCTGCGCGTCGCTGTACAGACCCTTGCGGAACTGCGCATCACTGATGTTGACCGCCGAGGCGGCCAGGTTCTTGACGTTGACCTGGCTGCTGCCGTCGAACACCACGCCATTGCGGTTGACCAGCATCACCGTGCCCTGGCCCTGGATGCGGCCGAGGATCTGCGACGGGAGCGCGTTGGGATCATTGACCCGGTTGAGCAGCGACCAGCTCGCCTGCTGGTCGAAATCGACCACGGTGTTGCGGCCGACGTTGAAGGTCTCCCAGTTGAGGATGGCCTTGTCGCCGGTCTGCGCGATGCTGACGGTGGTGGTGCCGTCCTTGCTGCTCTGGGTCGGAGCGCTGGCGTTGAACCAGCCGCGCGTCAGGGTGTCGTCATCGATCTTCAGCCCGCCCTCGCCCAGCCCATCGGGCACCTGGCCGGCGCGCAGCCGCGCCGCATCGCGGGCGGTCTGCTGCATGCGCTGCTGCATGGCGATCGCCTGCGCGGCAGTGTTGAGGTTCTCCAGCGACGTCTTGAGCGTCTCGCGCGCCTGCTGCGCCTGTTGATCGGTACGCACCAGGTTGGATGGCATGCCGTTCGGCAGGCGACCGGTCTGCGCGGCGGTCTGCTGCTGCGCGCCCTTGTTGGCGAACCATGCCGGGCTGAAGGCCTGCTGCGCGTTGACGCCAGCGGCGACGCCACCGGCCATCAGCAACACCGCGATGGCCTGCGACAGCGCGCGCACCTGCGGCACCTGCGGGGCCGTGCATCCGATCGAACCGCTCTGCTGCTTCACCATCGCTGTCACCCGTCGCAATATCGTTCGCTGATAAGGGCAAGCGCGTGCTTCCGTCCTGCAGCGCGATCCCGTCCATGGCAGGAGCGAGCGTGGCAGTGCAATGCGTTGCGCTTGTTACGAGGGATAAGACGGGGGCAGGTGACAACGACTGAACCGTTGCAACAAAAAATTCATCTGCGCACGCGCCGCTCAGCTCAACAGCACGACGCCACCGGGCATGCTCACCACCTTTGCGCCATAGGCATCGCGCACCAGATCGATGAAGGTATCGATGCGCGCCAAAGGGATGCGCGCCTGTACGCGCCGTGCCGGCAATGCGCTGCCGGTCAGCACGATACGGCCGGTGCGGTAGCGGTTGATTTCGTCCACCACGTCCTGCAGCGGCTGATCATCGAAGACCAGCCAGCCGCGCCGCCAGGCGTCGATGGTGTCGGCCGCGACCGGCGCCACGGAAGCGATCCGGTCCGCCGTCAGGCGTGCCTGCCAGGAGGGCTGCAGCACCACGGTACGCGCGCCCCGCACCAGTTCGGCTCGCCCGGCCAGGCAGGTGATGCGGATGTCGCCACCGACGCAACGCACGTTCACCCGCGCACCCGGGGCCGGCATCAGTCGCGCACCGTCGACACCGATCACGAAGCTGGCAGCGGCCGAGGCCGGCACCGCGAACTGGGCTTCGCCCTGGCTCACCACGATCCCGGCCGAGCCATCGGCGGGACGGCGCATCGTGGTGCGCGCGGCCATGGCCACGGCCACGCTGCCGATGCTGAGGTCGCGGCGCTCGCCGGTCGCGGTGCGGTAGTCGGCACCCAGCGCGTCCAGCGCCGGCCACAGCCCCAGCGGCGACTGCACCGCTACCCAGCCGACCGCGGCGGCAGCGGCAGCGCCGCCCAAAAACGCACGTCGGCCTGGATTGAAACGACGGGGGCGCTGCCGTACCGGGAGGACGGTTGCGGATGCGGGCAGCGGCACGCCGGCGTTCGGCACCGTGGCCTCGGCCGGACCCGTACTGGCCTGCAGCGCCGGCGCCAGCGCCGACCACAGTCGGCGCGCCCGGGCGAAGGCCACGGCATGACGGGGATCCAGCGCACGCCAGCGTCGGAACGCGTCCGCGTCGGCAGCCGTCACCGGGCCGGTCTGCAAGCGCAGCAGCCAGTCATGCGCTTGCGCCTGCACATCAGCAGGCGATGGGGATACGGAGGTCTTCATATCAGTCATGACGGTTTTCCCGCCCCGGGACCGAAACGCTGCACCAGCGGCCGGTCCAGCCGTCCTGCGCAATGCTGCAGGGCTTTCTTGAGGTCCTTGCCGACCATCCGTGAGGAGACCCCGTGCTGGTCGGCGATGGTGTCGATGGGCTGCTGGTCGATACGCGCGGCGATCAGGATGGCGCGCTGGCGCTCGGGCAGCTCGCGCAGGGCATCGGCCAGCGCCGCGAGCTCGGACCGCCCGTGCGCCACATCGGACGGGTCCAGGTAATCCGGGGCTTCATCCATCAGCGCCTCCACCTCGGCACCGGTCAGCACCCGGCCGTGGGCGATGCGCTGGTCGGTAGCGGCATTGACCGCCATGCGGAACAGGTAGGCCACCGGGTTGCGCTGCGGCTGCGTACTGCCCATGCGCTCCACCCGCAGCCAGGTCTCCTGCAGCGCGTCCATGGCCAGGTCATCCGAGCCCAGCCGGCGCCGCAGGCGTTTGCGGAAGGCTTCGTAGTGATCCAGGAACAGGGTGCGCAGACCGGTCATCAGCGGGCCCGGCACGGCGGCGTCGCGCCCGGTGTTTCAGGCAGCAACAGCAGCGTGATGGGTTGTGGCAGGCCAGCCGGAAGGCCCGGTAACGGCAGGTCGCGCAGGCGACTGACGATCGCCGTGTCGCGTGCCAGGTCACCGGTGGATTCCAGCAGCTCCGGTGCGCGGATGCGTTGATCCCGTTCGGTCAGCCAGAAGCGCACGCTCGCCCGGTAGTCACCCGGCCGCGTCAATGCCGTGCCGCACAGCGCCTGCTCCAGCGAGTGCTGGATCACCTGGGCGCCGCGCTGGCGGGTCCGCTCGGGCAGGGACGGTGCAGGCATGGGTGTGGCATCGGGCAGCAGCTCGTCGGCGTCCACGGATCCCACCGGCACCAGGGTGAACGCACCGTTCTCCACGAAATGCGGAGCCAGCCCGGTACCGCCCAGCATCCGCTGCAACGCGTCGCGCCGGGCGTACCGCCCCGACAGCGCGGTCGAACGCAGGCCACCCAACAAGCGGGCATCGATCAGTACCGCCACCCCGGTGATCTCCCCATACAACTGCAAGGCCTCCGGCAGCGGCTGCGCCGGAACATCGAACGTGTACTGCGTGTGCGCGGCATCGATGGCGTCCTGGGCCAGCGCCATCGCCGGCGGCCAGGTCATCGCAAGCAGGAGAAACAGCCAGCCACACGGGCGCAGAGAGTTCCTGCGCCGGCTGCCGATGCGTTTGCCTGCCCGCCCCTGTTGGTCATGCGCCCCGGTGTCATCAAACTGCATGCAAGACGCGCCAGCATCACAACGCCAAGCCGGTCACGTTAGGTCGGTTTCATTGCAGAGCGGTGACAGCCATGCCGGACCTTCGATCACTTACCGCAGCGGGCTTGTGCATCGCCCTGCTGGCCGTGCCCTGGGTCGCCCGCGCGCAGGCAGACCCAGCGCCGGCCTGCATCGAGGTGGAGGTCAACGGCGAGCGCATCCGTGATTACGATTGCTTCAGCCGGCTGCTCGCGCCTGCGCCGGCCTCGGTGGCACCCGCACAGGCATCCGGCTCGCTGCTGATCGTCCGCCAGCCACCCTCGGCGCTGGGGTTGGCCCATCGCGCGGCCACCCAGCAACGCATGGGCAACACCTTCGGCATATCCACCCAACCACAGCGCCCGCCCCCGCCGCCACCAGCGGTCAGGCCCGGACGATGACGCTCAGGGGATGGGCGTGTCGCCGGCCGCAGTGGGGATGAGTGAGAGCCCCAGATTCAACGGCTGGCGCATGTCCGGCGGTGGTGCGACGGGCAACGGCGCAGCACTGAGCAGCGCACGCAGCTCGGCATCTGCCGCGGCATCGCCCAGTGACGCGAAGCGGCTATCGATGATGTTGCCGGTGGCATCGATCCACAACGACACGGTCAACGCGGCACCCGGATCCTTGCGCTCGGCAAGACGGGCCTGCAACCGCTCCACGCGCGGATCGCCGGTGTTGCTCAGGCGCTGCGAGAGCGCCTCACCCGACTGCGCGGCATAGGCCATCCAGTGCGCAGGCGCGGCATCGGCGGCCGTCGCGGCGCCAGCAACGACCAGCCCACCCAACACGCTCCAGCGGCGGGCCCGCTGCCACCATCGGTGCAGCCGCTCTTTCCACCCATACGTATGTTCCGCCACTGCCGTCATGCTGCCCGTCCCCGAAATGGAACCGGGCCGCGCAGGGCGGCCCGGTGGGCGATTACTGTGCGACCCGTCCGTGACAGGACGATGGCGGGCGATGCCGCTCAGTACGATCCGTCGAAGGCGAAGATCGGCTTGCGCTGCTTCCACAACCCGGCGGTGAAATCCGGGAACTCCAGCGTCTGGAAGCTGTTGGCGATGGACTGCTCGGACAACGGCGTAATCGCGCTCCAGGTGATCGCGTCGTAGATGTCGATCGGCATCGGTGCCTTGGCCTTG
>Ga0302347_1001637_pt1 | contig 26191 bp, 21 predicted proteins | sample PhyWR1_FD_202178 | JGI IMG/M metagenome (GOLD analysis project Ga0302347, IMG submission 202178) | Leaf surface microbial communities from wheat plants in UC Gill Tract Community Farm, Albany, California, United States - DLSL W.R1 (v2)... | ecosystem: Host-associated > Plants > Phyllosphere >...
TGGCTGGCTGAAAGAAAATCGCAGGATCGGCACTCGCTATGACAAGCTGGCCAAGAGCTTTGCAGCCATGGTCACCTTGGCCTGCAGCCTACGTTGCATGCGGCAATACTTTTCGTACAAAGCCTAGGTTTAATGGATGAAGCAGTCCCATTCTTTCGTTTCCTTTAACAGGACAAACATGATAGATATCCATCCTCCTTTTTGGTTTATTGCGGATTCCCTATCAGTTGCTTCAAGAAGCGACCGTGTGGTTTGACATGATTTGTACTGATCCAGCTCGTTTGCACCGCTGTGATATGTAAATCCATTCCTTGCCATGGAGTTGGTTCCAATGGTGTGTCCGCACACTTCGACGCGGCATTTCAGTTCCGTGCGCACGTCGGTCACCGGGTGTGGGGCGCGATGTGGGTCCATGACATTCTTTAGTCAGGAAATGTCTATGTATAAAGGTGCTGTAGGTAAATGTACGCGGAGGGATACTCCGCGTACATTTCGTTGTAGAATTCAGCGTCCGTCTGATCCAAGTCCCAGAAGAAGCAAGCATGAGCAAACTGACGCAGTCCTTCGTCAGGACCATCGAAAAGCCCGGAAGCTACCACGATGAGCGCGGTCTGATCCTGCGGGTCAGCGCCTTGGGCACCAAGAAATGGCTGCTGCGTTATCAGCTCAATAATCGACGTCATGACCTGGGCCTGGGTGCGTTTCCGGCCGTGTCGCTCAAGGCTGCGCGGCTCGCGGTCGACACTTATCGGCTGGATCTGTCCCAGGGCATTGATCCGCTGAGCAAGCGGGCTTTGCTGGATGCGCCGCAAACGTTGCCGGCACCGGCGGTGGTGACATTCCGCATCGAAGCCGAACGCTACATCAAAACCCATCGGCAAAGCTGGAAAAATGCCAGACACGCTCAGCAGTGGTCGCATACGCTACGCGATCACGTATACCCGTTGTTGGGTGACATGCCGGTGGCCTGCGTTGATACCGAGCATGTGCTGGACGTGCTCACGCCCATTTGGAACAACATTCCGGAGACCGCCTTTCGATTACGTAACCGCATGGAGCTGGTGCTCGATGCGGCCAAGGCGCGTAAATTGCGCGAGGGCGAAAACCCGGCGCGCTGGCGTGGCCATCTCGACAAACTCCTGCCCCGGCAAAAACGCGCAAAAATGCCATTTTCCGCCATGCCGGCAGAGGAAGTCGGCCCCTTTATTCGCCGGCTGGACAGCTTGGCCAGTACTGCGGCGCGGGCTTGTGAACTGCTGATCTACACCGCTTGCCGGAGCTCGGAAGTTTGCGATGCGCGTTGGTCTGAGTTGGATCTGGCTGCGGGTTTGTGGACCATTGATGCGCTGCGCATGAAGGCCGGCAAAACGCATCGTGTCCCGTTATGCCCAGGCGCGATCCAGGTTCTGACGCAGCAACGAGGCAAGCATCCGCTGTATGTGTTCCCCAACGCCAGACACTCCGCGAGCTTGCCGGGCAATGCGCTGCGGCGGGTCATGCAGCAACTGCAGGCCAGCGAATTCGTGCCCCACGGCTTTCGCTCCACGTTCCGTACCTGGGCCGCAGAAAACACACTGTTCCCCCGCGAAGTCTGTGAAATGGCCCTGGCCCACTCGCTGGAAGATAAAGTCGAAGCCGCTTATAACCGTGGCGATTTGCTGGAAAAGCGCCGGCAGCTGATGAGCGCGTGGGCCGCGTATATCCAGGCTGGCGCGAGCGAGGTGTTCAATCCTTGTCCGGAGCCAGATTGAGACCGAGCTGTGCGTCTTCTACAGGACGAGCCCTAACGGGATTCTTGTGGGCGTTGTCCGAATACGTCGAGGCGACATCGCTGGGCTTACTGACAGGCACGATCGCCTTGCGCTGGCCCACCAGATCATCGGGGTTGAGGTACAGGTTCATGCGGGGGATGACCTCGATCCGTGACTTCTTGTCAGGCCGCTCAGTCTGACGGGCATGCCGATCAAAGTGCCGTAATTCATGCACTGCGGTGGGATCTTCACCCGCCAGGACGAACATCGGCAAGTTGCTGTGAATCATTGCGTCGTACCGCGAGCTTGCCGAGAAATACACCATCGCCCGTGGATGCGGCGCGACCTTCTTGTATTTGATCAGGCTTGCCTGATCGGCCAGATTGACGATACGGCGCAACTCAGCGCCGGCCAAGGTCTGTCCTATATCGATGCTTTCCTTGGCGGATTGCTGCTCGGCGGCCTTGCTCAGCAACTCCCGGACTTTGCCCACCGCGACACGTTCGCCTCCCGTGGTGTGACCCGCCCAGGTGAACACAATCAACCGCGGACAGATATCGAACACCTGGGTATGGCGCGCCAACTGCTTCATGCTGAACTGTGCGCCCAACGCCTGGCGCAAGATTTTTGAGCGCGCAGTAGGCGCCAGATTCAGCTCGATACGCGTGCGTTCAATCGCGCCCATCAGCACATCCTTGAGCTGGTTGATCTCTTGTACCCAAGGCAAGACGCTTCGATTCAGCGCGAAGTACCCCGGCAAACGCATCACCGTTCCCGGAGCCTGGCCGGGCACCCGCTCAAACTGCGTCATCGCGCGCACCGTTGCTTCAATCGCAGCGGCCCCTTCCAGGGGATGAGCCTCAATCAAGTCAGGTGCCTTTTGTTCGGCCAATAAAGGCAACTGCCAGACCTGCGCAGAGACGACCCATTCAGGCCACATCTGATTAAAAGCGTGAAGCCTACTGACCAGTTGCGCATGGATTGCCGTGATATCCGTCAGCATGTAAGCCTCCAATAGTTAATACCACCCCTAATATAGCAGTTATCTTTGAAAAAGATTTTCCCTCTACTCTTCTAAGATCAAGTTTCACGGAAAGGAAAAGCAGTAATCAGGTTACGGCTTGCTTAGGGGTGGTATTGAACACGCCATTGATAGCTAGCAGCTATATAGCTAGCTATCCACCCTGCCCTGCGCCGCTCAAGCCTTCACTTTGCGGTGGCGTTTGGCGTTACTCGGCGCCAAGGATAAAGGATCAAAGATAGCTAGCTAGCTAGCTAGCTAGATATATGGATATATGGATATATATTATTTGAGACTGTAATGCTTCTTCAGCAGCTGCTGGATGATGTCGGTCTCGGTGACGCGCTTGCCCGTCTTCGCCGATTCCTGAGCTGCGCCCAGTTTCAAGGCGTTGGCGATGTCCCACCGCAGGCGAAACAATTTCTGCACCGTAGGTTCCGGCTTGAAAGCCTCTATGGCGGAAGCCGTGGCGTCTTCAACAGTGGCTCTCTCTGGAGCCGAGCGTGATTTGGACAAAGCCTTGTCCGCCTCCCCTCCTTCGAGAAAATCGTTGGGATCTTTGTTGAAGCTTTTGATGTCTGGCTTGGACTTGATCATCCCAACACCTCGACTTCAGCGAGGAACGCGTTCATTTCCTGGATAGCAGCATGGTCGCGTCGCAGCTCATGGACGATGGCACCTTCACTGATGCAACGGCGAAAGGCCACACGCTCACAGATCTTAGTCTTGAACACGCTGAATGACTGCTCTTCAAGGAAGGCCAGCATTTCGCCTGTGTCTTTGGTGCGGGTATCGACTCTGGAGAGCAGCATACGGACGTCCAGATCTGGATTGTAATCACGAGCTAGGTCAACCACGGTCAGCAGGTCAGTCATTGCCGCGGCGTCAAACGAGCTGGCTCCTACCGGGACGATCACTACTTCAGCCAACAGCAACGCTGAACGCAAGCCTACGGAATCACGGCCGCCGGCATCAACGACGACATGCTCATAAGAGCTAGCCAACTGACGACCTTCAGAGTTAATGGCTTTGCCTTGCAAGCAAACGGTCGTCGGGCTTGGGCTGTATTCTGGGTTATCACGACGCCAAGCAGCCCAGCTCGCCGCACTGCCCTGCGGGTCACCATCGATCAAAAGAGTTTTGCCGCGTGTTGCGAGCATTGTTGCAAGATGCACAGCCGTTGTCGTTTTGCCAACGCCGCCCTTGGTGTTTACACAAGCAAAAATGGTCACTGTGGTTCCCTTTTCCAATGTATAGCTATATATATATAGCTATAAGACAGCTAGCAGTATAGCTATCTATATAGATAGCTAGCTATACCTACAGGCGCAGGATCTGCCTTATTTTTGTGTAGGACGTTTGCATAGACTGCGACAGATCTACCTGAAACTTTTGAAGGGTTGATCACTTTGTTCATCGATGCTTTACAGGCCTGGCGCTGTTTTTGAACACAAAACCGAGGCCTACTGATTGCGCTGTTTCGAGATGGATATCTGTGAATCCCAGGAATAAGTCATGAAACCTGCCGCAGATATTTTGTTCAAACCACTGTACAGCTCGCTCATTGGGCACTCAGCGCCACACGAGGTGATTATTCACGCACCAGCTCGCCATTTGCGGAGTTTGTCGCTTGTGCGCGCTCTGAGGAGCTCGGTTGGTGATTTGCTTTTGCATGAGGCTTTTGATTTTCGAAAACAAGAAAAATTAGCTTCGCGCCCCTTTTTAAAATCTTTTTTTCTTGTTTTTAAGCTTGTTTTTAAATCTTGTTTTTAGCACCTCTACAGGCCTTGATTTACGTGGCCTCCAGAGGTGCATCGACTACAAATTCCGGCTATACGACTACAAATTCCGGCTACGCGACTACAAATTTCAGCCCTTACGACTACAAATTCCAGCTATTACGACTACAAATTCCGGCTGTTATCCACAGGCAAAGCCCCACCCGATCGTCTCGTAAGCACGCTTAGCAAGACCGCTAACGACTACAAATTCTGGCTATGGCCAATGGCTCTGCTATCGACTACAAATTCCGGCTATGAAAAAGGCAGGAGAAACTTCTCACCCAAGCTTGTTACTATCGACTCCTTACCGCGCCAGGATTAGTCGATGACCACCCGAGAACGTTCATCATTGCTTGTGACCAAAGCCAATGATCTGATAAGTGCGTCCTATCGCCTGACGCTTCAGGAACAGCGTCTGCTGCTGGCAGCCATTGCCCAGGTTGATCCCCGCAAGCCCATGCCCTCCAAGATCACCGTGACCGCGGCGAGCTTCGCGCAGATCTATGGCGTGCCGATCCGGTTTGCCTACACCAACCTCAAGGAAGCGGCGGATTCCCTCTACGAGCGCGATATCCAGACCTTTGACGGCAAGAACCGCACGCGTATCCGCTGGGTCTACAAAGCGACTTACGCAGAAGGCGAGGGCCGGGTGACGCTTAACTTCACGGTCGATGTCATCCCCTACCTGTCGATGCTCAACAGCAAGCTGACCTCCTACGATCTGCGTCGCGTTGCCAACCTTAACTCCATGCACAGCTTCCGGTTGTTTGAGCTGATGATGCAGTTCAAAAGCACCGGCGTGCTCATCATCGAGGTCGAGAAACTGCGCATCCTGCTGGACCTGGGAGACAGCTACAAACGATTCAACAACCTGCGTCAGCGCGTCATAGCCCCGTCCATCAACGAGATCATGGCCAAGTCCGGAATTACCATCACCTACCAGACCATTACCGAAGGCAAGACAGTCAAGAGCCTGATGTTTCGCTTCCAGGAAGCCGCACAGATGCGACTATCCCTGGGCGACGGCCTGGAAGTGATTCCAGCAGAACAGGTTGTCTTGATAAATTAATTACCTTTAGAAACAGATAGTTAACTAAAAGATAGATAGCTATATATCTAGCTATCGCCATATATGTCTAGCTAAAATAAGGCTTTTTGCCATAGCCGGAATTTGTAGTCGATAGGCTTCAACTATGATTACCTGGCCGCTCTATCACGCGCTCCTCAGCAGATTGTTCCGCTCCTCGTTTTTTGCGTTTGGTATGTACCAATGGGTCAAACTGTGACCGGATCGATAGAATTCTTCGCTTTTTATCCCTGAAACGCCCGTTAAACCCCTATACACCAGGCCTTGGCTAGCTAGATGGCTATCTATCTAGCTATATAGCTATCTAATAGTCGAATTCTCAATAACGTTACATAGCCGGAATTTGTAGTCGATAGCCCGTTCTACGAGGCCTGCAAGGCACATTTCATTTCCGGGTACGAACGACAAGAAGCGTGAGCTCGCCATTTTCGGTCGAAAACAGCGAGCCAGAGAGTGATTTCCCGGAAAACAACGTATTAGCGCAGCGCTGTTCAATAGCCTGCGACAAAAACCAACATTTGGGCAGGGGATATTCCGACTAATGGCATAGCCGGAATTTGTAGTCGATAGACCGTATAGCAGGGTGGGCCGTTGTACTTTTCCTACAGCATCAGCCTCTAAGTCAGCGCACCTTGAAGCGATTGACCAGGATAACCAACCGCTCATTGGACGCCAGCAGCGCTTCGGTGCTATTGTCGGCTTGCTGCCCGCTGTTCAACAGGTCACTGACCATATGCCGGATGGCGACCATGTTCTGGTTGATCTCTTCGGTCACTGCGCTTTGCTCTTCAGCTGCCGTGGCGATGTGTGCGCTCAGATCGTGGATGCGCAGCACAGAGCTGGCCATACCATCCAGGCCATCGTTGACCCGTGAAGTCCGATCGGCTGTGGATTCGCAACTGGCCTTGGTCTTGACCATCGCCCCCACGGCATCGTTGACGCCCTGTTCCAGCCTAGCCAGCATCTCGTTGATTTCCGAAGTGCTCTGTTGTGTGCGTCCGGCCAGGGCGCGCACCTCATCAGCCACCAACGGCAAAGCCACCGCCTTGTTCGCCAGCCCTGGCCGCTTCGATCGCGGCGTTGAGTGCCAGCAGATTGGTTGCTGGGCGATGCCGCCGATCACCCCGAGGACATCGGTGATGCGCTTGGCGTCGCTCTGCATATCTTGAACGTATTGCGTGGCGCTCTCGACTTCTTCCACCAAGGACAAAACGCTGACTGAAGCCTGATCGACTACTTCTTTGGATTTTTGCGCTGCATCGTTGACGCTTTGCGTAAAGCTCGCGGTTTCGTTGGCGCTTTGCGCAACGCTGTCAGCCGTGGCGCTCATCTCATTGATCGCCGTCACCGCCTGATCGGTTTCCGAGGCATGGCGATCGAGGATTTGATTGGTGTGTCGCGATTGCTGCTGCAGCTGCACCAGTTCCCCGGAGATCTGACTGGGAGCCGCGGCCACATCGGCCATCATGCCTTGCAGATAAGCAATGAAGCGGTTGACCGAATGACCAACGGCATCCAGTTCATCCTCGCCCTTGATCGCAATGCGTCGGGTCAGATCCGCTTCGCCTGACGACAACGTGTCGATATTGCCGCGCAGCACGGTCAAACGTTTTATCAGGCGACTGATGGCGAAAACCAGCACCACCGCCAACAGAATCACCAGTGGAATCTGAATCAGCCCAAGGGTCTTCAACACCTCATTGCTGTGCAAGGTCAGCAACGAAGTGGGCAGGGCGGTTGCAATCAACCAAGGCTGCCAGACACAGCTTTGAGGAAAAACGTCAGGTCGCCGGCTTGCGGATCTTTATAGGCATGTTGATAAAGGTTGCTGCCAGAGATGCTGCGCAAGCCTTCCTGGACCTGTTTGGCGAACAGCGACTGATTGCTGAAGTCCGCGACATTCATGAGCACGATCTCGCCGGGAATCGTCTCCTGATTGGTGAGGATCTCGCCGTCGCGTTCGACGATCATAATCTGCCCCTGGACTTCCTTTTGTTTGTCCTGAATCAGGCCATTGAAAAAGCCTAGGGTAACGTCGATGGTCGACACGCCGAACAGCGCGCCGTCCTTATAAATGCCCATTGCACAGTTAGTGCGCGATTGCGGGCTGGCCGCATCCTGATAAGCCGCCGCCCGGGCGCATTGCCCTTTGGGAGCATTTTGGCCAGCTTTGTGCCACGGTTGCTCGTAGTAGTTGGGCGCCGCATCAGAGTTCCAGTAGGTGCTGACCACCAGCTTCCCTGAAACATCCCGATGATAAAAGGTGCTGTGCTTGTTACGGCCCGGCGTACGCATTTGCGCCATCGGCCAGATCCCGCCGCCAAACACCTTGGCGTCCCGTACTGATCGATCAGCCCCGGCATGACTCGATCAACGCCGTCGCTTTCCAGCAACGGTACCGCCTGGGTGATGCCCCGCGATTGCGCCTTGACCCGAGCCAGATCCGTCAGGATACGCGTGGCCACTTGATCGACCTCCTGCAACACCACCTGCTCCTCGGTGGCCTGAATCTTGGGCGCAACGAAATGCTCGATGCCCTGCTCGGTCATCAGCGCGATGGCGGCAATCAGTACGATGAAAATCACGGTGTAGCGAGCCTGGAAGGTTTTCATCGGCGATCTCGAATCAAGGGGATTTTTATTGGGTTGATTTCACGCTATCGGCAAGGGAGGGGGAGTTGAAAGGCTGCGTTGAATGGTCGTTAGCTAGCTATATATCTAGCTAAGAGTCTGATTGCTTGCGTAGCGCTAGACCAGGCGTGGTGGGCTGTTGCTCAGTGGGTTTTTACAGGGTGCGTGGCACCGGCAGTCTTTAACAGCTCGCGATAAACTTGGGTCGTCTTCGCGCACATGCGTTCTGCGGTGAAGAGTTTGTGAAACCGCGCCTTGGCGTTGCTGCCAAAATCCTGAACCTGCTGCGGGTTATCCCAAAGCCTGCGCATCGCTTCCCGCAAGGCAGGCGGGTTATTGGGCGGGACGGCCAGACCGGTTTCTTCGTGCAGGTTGACGTACGTGGTGCCCGTACCGATCTCACAGGAGATCATCGGTTTGCCGTACATCGAAGCTTCCAGCAGGGAAATCCCGAATGCCTCGGAACGCAGATGCGAAGGGAACACCATCGCGTAGCACATCTGCAGCAGGCAGGCTTTGTCTTCATCATCCAGCCGACCCAGAAACAGCACATTGCGCAACTGCAGCTTTTGCGCCTGAGCCTTGAGTTCTTGCTCCTGCGGACCGCCGCCGAGAATCACCACCGGATAATCCACGCCTTCGAGGGCGCTAAGCAAGCTGTCCAGGCCCTTGTAATAACGCAGCACACCCACAAACAGGAAAAACTTCTCCGGCACTCGCTGGCGCCATTGTTCCTGTTTTAGCGTCGAGACTATCGGGTATGCCGACTGATCAAGTCCGAAGGGAACCACAGTCGTTTTGCCTTTGAACGGCCTAAGTGTTTCGCTGGATTCCAGATAATTAGGCGATGCCACCAGGATGCGATCCATGCTCTTGAGCAACTGGTTCATCAGCGGGCCATAGAGCTTGAGCAATGTGCGCTGTTTGATGATGTCCGAGTGATAGCTCAGTACCGTCGGTCGGCCATGACGCGTAGCGAAATGCACCAGATCCATCATGGGCCACGGAAAGTGAAAATGAACGAGATCGGCCTCGGCAGCCATTTCCTTGAACTGGCTGAACACTTTCAGGGAAAAACCGGTTGAAGCAATGTGAAAATTCTCTTTGACCCGCGTGACCTGATGATCGCCAATCTGCAGCCGGGCAGGGAAGGGGTTGGGGCTCAGGGCCAGCACCTGGCCTTCGACATCCATGGAGCGGCTGCCTTGGCAGAGCTGAAAGATGACCTGCTCGATGCCGCCGGTTGTGTCGGGGTAATAAGTTTTGAAGAAATGCAAAATACGCATGAAGGTCCTAACCAAAGCATTGAAAGCGGGATGCTGGTGTCCGTTTGAGATACAAAGCGGTTTGTCTTCGCAGCCCCTCAAGCAGCGCTAATTAGGCCAAATCCGGCTAGCGCCGTACTTTACCTTTGGCCCCGAAGGCCGCGCAATAATAAAAAACCGAAATTGTCTCATGGAAAGGCATACGGACTGTTTACATTAAATCTCTTTTCATTTCCTACCAGTTAGGCTGATGGTACACTCGCTCGCTTTTCCATACCCCTCTCCTGGCAGTTCTGAGATTATGCGCAGCACACATGAAAACAGCTTGCAGGCTGCTTTGAAGGCCTGTAAGAGCAGTTTTATATCGGTTGGCTTCTTCAGCTTGTTCATTAATGCCCTGATGCTTGTCCCGACTTTTTACATGCTTCAGGTTTACGGACGAGTGGTGACCAGCGGCAGCGTTTCGACGCTAGTGATGCTGACCATCATCATGACTGTCCTGATGGTGACGATGGGTGCCCTTGAGTTGGTGCGCTCGCGGATCATGGTTCGTGTCAGTACTAAACTCGATATTCTCTTGAGTCGTGACCTTTATCGCGCAAGCTTCAAGCGCGCATTGGACAGCGGCGGTATGGATTCTTCAGCCCAAGCCCTTAATGACCTTACCGGGCTGCGTCAGTTTATGTCTGGCAATGGGCTGTTTGCTTTTTTTGACGCGCCTTGGCTGCCTATCTATATCGCAGTGATGTTCATGTTCCATCCTTGGTATGGCTGGATGGCAATCATCTGCGCCGTCATCCTGGTTATTTTTGCCATCCTCAACGAACGCATGACCGGTGCGACTTTGGCTGCAGCGAACAAAGAAAACATCGCCGCCAGCCTCTATACCAACAAAAACCTGCGTAACGCTGAAGTCATCGAATCCATGGGGATGCTCAATACCCTCATTAATCGTTGGGCTAACCGTCAAAAAAACGTACTGATCTTGCAATCGATCGCCAGCGATAATGGCGGTTTGATGTCGAACATTTCCAAAACCTTTCGTATGCTGGTGCAATCGTTAATCCTCGGGCTTGGTGCCTATCTGGCGATCAACCATGAAATCAATGCGGGGCTGGTTATCGCCGGTTCCGTTTTGTTGGGTCGTGCTTTGGCGCCATTGGATTTAATTATCGGCAGTTGGAAGGGATTCATTTCCGCGCGCTCCCAATATGCCCGCCTGAATGAAATCCTTGATAAACAGAAATCAGAGCCTGAGCGCATGTCTCTTCCAGCACCGGAAGGTAACGTGTTGGTTGAGAACCTAATTGTCAGCGCACCAGGTGGGAAGACTCCAATCATCAAAGGAGTTACTTTCTCCGTTCCGGCCGGCCAAGTAGTTGGCATTATTGGTCCAAGTGCCTCCGGAAAATCTACTCTGGCGCGTGCTCTGATGGGAATATGGCAGCCGCAGCACGGCGTAGTTCGTCTGGACGGTGCAGACATTGCAAACTGGGACAAAAACGAGCTCGGCCCGCACGTCGGTTATTTGCCACAAGATATCGAATTGTTTGAAGGCAGCATCAGCGAGAACATTGCCCGCTTCGCGGAAATCGACGCTGAAGAAGTGATCCGTGCTGCGCGTATTGCTGGTGTTCACGAGATGATTCTCCTGTTACCCGAGGGCTACGACACAGTAATCGGCAGCGACGGTGTAAATCTCTCAGGGGGCCAGCGTCAGCGTATTGGGCTAGCTCGTGCGCTTTATGGTTCGCCACGTCTGATTATCCTTGATGAACCGAACTCGAATCTGGACGAAACCGGTGAACAGGCGTTAGCCCAAGCGATCAAGCATATGAAATCCACGGGTGCGACCATCTTTGTCATTACTCACCGCACGACCATCCTGTCGCAGCTCGATCGCCTGCTGGTTATGAGCGCTGGCGGCATCAGCATGTACGGTCCGCGTGAACAAGTGATGGCTGAACTCAACGCTCAACATCTCGCAGCTCAACAAAAAGCAGCTCAGGTTGCTTCAGGCGTCGCTCCTACAAGCGCCTGACAGGAAGATTGTCGATGACTCGAAATACGCTCACCACGACCGCCGACATTTTTGACGTCGTGCCGGTATCTGATACCAAAACCCGGCGCGTCGGTTTCTGGATTGTTTTTGTGACCTTTGGCCTGTTTGGCACTTGGGCCGCCTTCGCTCCCCTAGATAGCGCCGCCTATGCTCCAGGCGTTGTCACTGTCCAGACCTACCGAAAGACGGTGCAGCATCTTGAAGGTGGAATTGTCAAAGACGTACTTGCTCATGACGGCGATATCGTCAAAAAAGGCGATCCAATCATCGTTCTGGACGACGCCCAGCTCAAAGCTGAATACGAAACGACCTATAGCCAGTTAGTAGCTGCCAAAGCAATGGAGGCGCGTCTGCGTGCAGAGCGCGACGGCAAATCGGAAATCGATTTTGGTCAGCTGCTCCCGGCTAATACCCCACGGGGTGAAGAAGCACGTAACAGCGAAACCCAAGTATTTAACGCTCGTCGTGGTTCGCGTTTGGGCGAGGTTGCTGTGCTGCAAGAGCGTATAGGTCAGCTGAACCAACAAATCAAAGGCACCGATGCCATGATCGGTACCAAAAATGATCTGGGCAAATCTTACAGTGGCGAAATTGGCGAACTCGACGAACTGCTGCAGCAAGGCTTTGTAGATAAACAGCGTTTGCTGGAGCAGGAGCGCAAGCTCGACATGCTTAAGTCTGAAGTCGCCGACCACCGCTCGAGCATTACCAAGACCCGTTTGCAGATCAACGAAACCCAGTTGCAGATCCTGCAGATCAACAAGGATTTTAACTCTGAAGTGACCAAGCAGTTGGCTGAAGTCCAAACCAAAGCTTATGACCTCCAAGAACGCACCGCGGCACTGAAAGACCGCTTGAGCCGTGTCGTTATTCGCGCTCCAGACGACGGCATGGTCATTGGTATGACCGTGCACACTGTAGGCGGTGTTATACGCGCTGCCACCCCGCTGCTGGACATTGTGCCGTCAGTTTCCGAGCTGGTCGTCGAAGCTCACGTTCAGCCAGTGGATATTGACCGTATCGCTATTGGCAAATTGGCGGATATTCGTTTTAGCGCTTTCAACAGTGCGACGACCCCACCAATCGAAGGAGTTGTGGCTCAGGTTTCAGCTGACCGACTGACTGATGAGAGAACGGGCCAGCCTTACTATCTCGCCCGGGTCAAGGTTACGAAGGAAGGTGAACGCAAGTTAGGTGAACGCAAGCTCGTTCCTGGCATGCCAGCCGACGTGTTGATCAACACTGGTAAGCGCACCATGCTGCAATACATCCTGCAACCAGCGCGCAATGCCATCGCTGAATCGATGATCGAGCAATGAAAATGCGTTTGTTGACATGCCTGACCCTGGGAATGCTGGCACTGCAAGTGCACGCCGCCGACCCGAAAACCGCCGAACCGTCCACGCCCAAGCCGGCGCCGACCGGTATCAGCGCCAAAGAATATTCAGCGGACCTGATGCAGCTGTACCGCGAATCTCGTCTTGAAGACCCACGTGTACTCGCTGCCTATGCCCGCACTGAAGCGGGTAAAGAGCACCAGAAGGAAGCGTTCGGCTCACTGCTTCCGCAGATTTCAGCCAACGCCGGCGCCAATCGCATCAAACAGGTCAACGAGCAGGTCAATCAGATCTACAACAGCGAAAACTACAGCATTGGTTTGAGTCAGGTGCTCTATAACAAGGCCACTTGGGAGAACTACCAGAAATACAAAAGCATGGCCAAGCAATCGCTTTCCGAAGCAGATGAAGCTCAGGCCGAAGCCACTGTTGATCTGGCACAGCGTTATTTCGCGGCACTGGCAGCAGACGATGAGCTTGAATTGGTGCAGGCCGAGCGCCGTGCCACGCAAAAAAACCTCGACCGGGTCAACGCCCTGTATGAGAAGAAGTACGCAATGATCACTGACGTTCTGGACCTGCGGGCGCGTGTCGATGCCCTGGCCGCCCAGGAAGTGGACGCGCGTAATCAGGTCCGTTTGAGCCGGGCTGCGCTGTCGGAAATCGTCGGTCGTCCTGTGGAAGAAAAACTCAGCCGTGTTCGCAGTGACGTCGAGCTCAAAGTCTCGGACGAAAGCCTGGACAGCTGGGTGGAATTAGCGCGGACCGATAACCCATCAATCAAAGCCAACCAGAGTGCCGTTGAGGCCGCAGAAGCGGGTGTGCGCGGAGGCAAAGGCGGGCATTATCCGACTTTGTCCTTGAATCTGAGTGCGCAGAACACCAACGAAGGCTATAACAATGCCTTAGCACCGAAAACCGATAGTTATGTAGCCGGTGTGCAGCTGTCCGTGCCTATCTATAGTGGTGGTTCTACTTCGGCGCGGGCTCGCGGTTTGTACCAGGATCAGGTTTCCGCCGAGCTACAGTTAGAGGCTACGCGTCGTCAGGTTGTAAAAGAAACTACTAATGCTTACTTGACCGCAGACTCGAGCGTCGAAAAAATACGCGCCAATCGCCATGCCCTGGCGTCAGCTGAGCAGTCGAGCATCGCCTCTGAGAAAGCCTTCACGTATGGTGTAGTGAATGCCGTGGATGTCCTGACGAGCGTACAGAACGAGTTCAAGGCTCGTCGCGACCTGCTCAAGACTCAGTACGACTTTATTACCAATCTGTTCATCCTCAATCGCTGGGCCGGCAAGCTTTCCGAGGAAAGCGTCCAAAGCGTAAACGTATGGTTAAGCAACAACAGTAAAACGGACCCAGTCCCCGACCGGAACTCGAAGCAATGAATGCACCTAGCAAATCCGTAGTTATCACAGGTATCACCGGTCAAGACGGCGCTTACCTCACCCAGCTTCTGCTGGAAAAAGGCTACAAGGTCTACGGCACCTATCGTCGTACCAGCTCGGTCAATTTTTGGCGTCTTGAAGAAGTCGGCGTCGCCAATCACCCGAACTTGGAACTGGTCGAACACGACCTGACTGACCTGAGCGCCAGTATTCGCCTGCTACAGAAAGCCGAGCCATCCGAGGTTTACAACCTGGCAGCTCAGAGCTTCGTGGGCGTTTCGTTCGATCAGCCGCTGACCACCGCTGAAATCACCGGTTTGGGCGCAGTCAATCTTCTGGAAGCGATCCGCATCGTTAATCCGAAGATCCGCTTTTATCAGGCATCGACTTCGGAAATGTTCGGCAAGGTCCAGCAGGTTCCGCAGACCGAAGCCACCGACTTCTATCCGCGTAGCCCGTACGGCGTGGCCAAGCTGTATGCCCACTGGATGACCATCAACTACCGCGAGTCCTACGGGATCTTCGGTTCTAGCGGCATCCTGTTCAACCACGAGTCGCCACTGCGCGGCAAAGAGTTCGTGACCCGCAAGATCACCGACGCCGTAGCGCGCATCTCTCTGGGCATGCAGGATGTCCTAGAACTGGGCAACATGGACGCCAAGCGTGACTGGGGCTTCGCTAAGGAATACGTCGAAGGCATGTGGCGCATACTGCAAGCCGATGAGCCGGACACCTTCGTCCTTGCCACCAACCGTACCGAAACCGTTCGTGATTTCGTGTCTATGGCCTTCAAGGCTGTCGACATCAACCTGGAATGGAAAGGTAGCGCCGACAACGAACACGGCATCGACAGTAAGACCGGCAAGACCGTTATCCAGGTCAACCCGAAGTTCTACCGTCCTTCTGAAGTCGAACTGCTGATCGGCGACCCGGAAAAAGCCAAGCGCGTGCTGGGCTGGGAAGCCAAGACCACTCTGGAGCAGCTGTGCCAGTTGATGGTTGATGCGGATCTGGAACGTGTAAAAACTGGTAAATCGTTCTAAAGTAGCTAGCTAACTTGATAGCTAGCTATAAGGCCGCATTTCGATGCGGCCTTCATGTTTTCGCCTGACGCCTTTGGCTTGGCGATCTCTACACAATGCCGCGGCTGCCACTCCTTCCTTGATCTCACTTCCTACCGCTCATCCAGATTCCTGAGATTGAAGAATCTCAATGGATCCGCCTTTGGACCGCCCATTTATCTCCCTAAGCTGATGGCAAAATGGTGGCTGAATGCTTCAGAACGGATTTGGTCGTCTACTTCAATTTTTTTCAGCGAATTCGCCCCTTTAAAACGGCAGCAAATAGGGGCGCATAATCATTCCAGCCCCGTCATACGGGGCTTTACGGGCGCTGATCGGCCGCGAGTCGGAAAACTTTACCTCACAGGTAATAAAAAAAGTTCCTACGCGTAATAGAGAGATTTCTCATGGACATTACGAAAAAAGTCGTACGTCAGCTATTGTTACGCCGCTATTTTGACATGTATGATCGGCTGGCAATGTAGGTTATCTATCTGAACGCTTTGAAAAAAGCTGGAAAAATTTCCTACGGCAGTCGGTTTTATCGCCGACTTCCCATAACGGGGGCCGCGGCCCTAAGGGGCGTGGCAACAGGCTGGGCCGACGGGCTCTGCATCCGCAAACGGAAGCCTGGGTGTCGATTCGACTCATATTGGAGATTAACGAGTAATGGCTACTACTACTGCAACGCAAATTCAACAATTGTATGTAGGCCTTTTGGGCCGTGCTGCTGACCAAGGTGGCTTGAACTGGTGGGCTGACCAAGTCACCACCGGTGGCAAGACTCTGGAAGACGTCCGCGCTTCGTTCGTGACCAGCACTGAGTACACCACTACCTACGGCGCTGCTGCCACTCGTGCTGATCTGGTTACTTCCATCTACCAGAATCTGTTCGAACGCACTCCGTCCGCTGACGAAGTTAAATACTGGGCAGAAACCGACACTCGTCCAGCTGATCAGCTGGTAGCTGCTTTCATCGAATTCGCTGGCGCTGCTGACCAAGCTGTAATCAACAACAAAACTTTCGTAGCTCAGACTTACACTGACACTGCTGGCACCTCGCACAGCCCTGTTGCTGCTACCGCAGTACTGGTTGGCGTGAACAGCACTGTAGCTTCGGTTAACACTGCTATTGCCAATATCACTAACGGTACTCTGGCCGGCCTGGTTCCTGGCTTGAATGCAATTTCTACCCTGAATGCTGCCAAAGACGCCGAAGTAGCATTTGGTAAAGAAATTGCCACTGCACACCCAACTTACGACCTCGGCACCACTAAAGACGGCGTAGTCACTAAAGCAGAACTGAACACGACTACCACTGGTGCTTTGGCTGTTGAAACTGCTGCGCGCGATTTGGCATCCAAGGGTGGTAATGCTGCTGGTACCCTCAAAACTACTGCTGCTTTGATCGGTGAGTCGGCTACAGCTAACGCAAACGTAGTCACAGCTAAAGCGGCAATCACTTCTACTACAGCGGGTACTAAGGCAGTAGCAGACTACGAGGCAGCTCTGACCGCTCAGGTTGCTGTTCAAGGCACAGTAGCTGATCAACTGGCAGTGACCGCATCTAAAAAGGCCGCTATCTCTGGCCTTGATACTTCCTACGCCAGCACTGACGCGTTGTGGACCACCCTGAATGGCAAAACCCTTGCAACAGGCGATATCACCGACGCGACTAGCTTGTACAATGTTTTGGCTAACAAAGACCTGCTGACTTCTGAGCGCACTGCTCTGGTAGCTGAAGTCAACAAACTGGGTTCGTTCGGAGCTCAACTGCTTGCTGCTGCTGATAAAGCGGTTGCCGTTGCCAAAGCAGCCGATGTTGTAGCGACAGCTAAACTTGCTGTAACAGCTGCTTCTGACGCTACCAAATCTGATACCTATACAGATGCAGTTGGCGTGGCCAAAACTGCTACTGAACTGTTGACCAAAACTCAAGCTGCTGATGCTAAAGTCGCCGCCGTGCAAGCACTGGTTGACAAGTACACCGCTCTGGAAGACGTTACTCTCAAGGCCGGCAATGCCGTATCGGCTCTGAATACTGACAAGGTCGCTCTGGTTGATCTGGGCGCTAAAGTTGCGGCTGACGCAGCTGTAGACGCTAGCCTGGTTAAGAGTGATGTTTTCTACTTCGGTACCAAAGTTGCTGCCACTACTGTTGCTGAAGTCACTTCGTTTGGCGTAGGCGACAGCATTGTTGTAGGCAATTCGGTTGCATATAACTCTGGCGCCCTGAGCGCTGGCAATAGCAACGCTCTGGAGTTTTTCTTGGTTAAGAGCGCAACTGGTACTCAAGTTGTTATTGAAACCAAGGCCTTTGGTAACGCATCTACTGTTGTAGGCACTGACGGTACTGTTGGTGCTCACACTGAAGCAGCCGTTATCACGCTGACCGGCGTAACTGCTGATCACCTGTCGGTTGCAAACGGTGTTATCAGCTACGTCTGATAATCGCTGATGTGAATCCATCATGGGGCCTTCGGGCCTTGTGAAGGGCTCTCGAAAGACCCGCCCCCTCAAAAGGGCGGGTTTTTTAATGGGCGCGATTTGACGGGAACAGTTCATGATTTCCTCCTCTTAGTGCTGTTGCACGTCACTGATACCGAACACCCACACGCAATACTCAACCCAACGTCCTAGGAGCAATCCCTGGGCGTTTTTTGTGCCCACAGAAAAGGAGACCCTATGCAAATACTGTGTGATTCACGTTCGATCCATACAGCTCTTCAGAGTCAAACGGAGCTTGGCCAACTCATCACTGGCTACGTTGATCGGCTCAGCGACGGAGAAGGTTTCGAGCTGGGCAATCTGGTGCATTTCGTGGTGATGCACAGGGACGACACGCTCATTGAACTGGAGGCCGCGTTAGGCTTCTCGGTCATGACAAATCGGTCCAATGGTTGCTGCTACGGTGATCCAGATTTCCTGCCCTCCTGGGAGGTCATCGAGGTTCACCACCACTGGTATGAGATGGTTTATGTGTTGGCAGATGACGGATTTGGCATCGTCGTTTTGGTCGATAAACATGCTGATGTTCAGCTGATCAACATGCTCAAGCACTACGCTGCCTAGTTACTCCTGCAACCACCCCCCGCGTTTCACTATCACGCCGCACCACACCACCTTCATCCCCAACGCTTTACGGCTAATCAGCCACCTTATTTGAAAGGCTTCCTGAGCCAGTCATTCCTCGATACACCCATACCAATACCCATCCTGACACTCAATCTACCCCCTGAGAGGCACACCTATGTCCGTCGAATCTGCACTTGAAAACACCGTTGTTATCGACAGCGAAAATGCATCTATCGTCGTTGAAAATGCCGGTCCACTCACTGAAACTGATTCACTGCCCGACACGCTGCCTGTAACCCTCGATAGTCTCATTCGTGTCCTAAAAGACGGCAATTGTCCCTCCCTCACGGGGCGCTCTACCTTAGGTTATCAACTCGGGCTCAGGGACGAATCCGAGCTGTACCTGCGATTAGTCAGTAACACCGGCAGTGGCTTCTTCAGCAAGGAATGGATTGCCTGCTCGGTGATTGAGCAGCTGATCACAGGCGCGGCTGAACTCACTTCAACATCCTTCAAGACGCTCTTTCCAAACAAATCGGTGAATACCGGCGGGTTCGTCATGGCGGTCATCAAGGCATTGGGGTTGATTCAGAGCAATGTGCTGAACAGTCGATGGCATGAGCAGGCGAAGGAAATGACCTTTGAGCAGGTAACCCTTGAGGCCATGGTGTTCGCGGAGGAAGCGGAGAAATCCGTCATTCCCAAGGCCACCGGCAAGCGTAAACACAAGGAGGGTTAAGTAATGAAGTGGTCACTTACCTCGGCGCTGCTCTGTGGGTCGGTCCTGGGGCTGTGGTTTCCAACAACACGGTGGATGGCCATCACCAGCGCGGCGGCATTGTGCTTCTTCTACCCGTGGCTGGGCGTGGTGCTGGTGACCATCGTTTCATGGTCGTTCTATTACTTCCGGGTACGTAAATGAGGTGCTGGAAGGGATCAATGCAATGGACCGCTTGTTTTGGCACATTAGGTTCAATACTGACCTAATAAGCTGAAAAAGCTTCTGAGGCGTCGCCTGAGACGCTGTAGCGTCTGACCCTGACCATCGCACTACCTGGCTTCGATTGTTGCCCCTCGCTACCCCCTGCCAAACACTTGCCACACCTTTCGGCCCGGCTGGGCTATCCGCTTCGTGCGGAGGGATTCGCGTGTCTGGCATTTGGCGGGGGGAGCAAGGGGGTAGCAAAAGGGGCTTACTCGGTAATCCCGCATCTTCAATACGTAAGCATTCACCCTTCATTGGTAGATCTTCAAGCGCATAACGTGTGAGTTTTTCTCATACGTTTACATGGAAGATCGTACGCTTTCGACCCGCTTTTCCAGAGCGGACCTCTAGGCGCTGCACGTAAGAGGGAATTTTGCAGGTACATGCGTCTTAAGTCGCTGATTAATAACAACTAAATATCTAAGCTTTCTCGGCCAGATAGGGTGAATCCAAGTGTTTTCCACCAACCCGTTACCTTAACCCCTGAGATACAAATCAGGGGTTCCTTGCTCACCCTCGTTATGGTCTCGTAATCATGATTAAAGATATTACAAAAACTCACACGTCAGAGGTGTCGCAGCCGCCTGATATTGCGTTAATAAAACCGCCTCACCTTGAGCACAAAGCTGTAGACGCCTTGTCCCAACCAAGCGCCAATTTGGAGAACCCCCTGCTTGATGTGCCAACCGGCGATGTGGCAACGGATATCAAGCCTGCCGCCAGCCTCGCTAACGCTGAAGCTATCGATACCCTGAGCTTTCCCAATCAGCCCTCTCAAGGTAAATCCTCGATCCCGGCCACCATTGAGAATACACGGCACATTCTTCGTCATTACGGCATCAAGGCTCGCTACAACATCATTAAGAAGAAGACATTCATCACCTTACCCGGCAGTGGAGGCACTACGGATAACGCCGACAGTGTGGCAATGACCAATATTATTAGCCTAGCCACGCTGAATGGCCTTTCTGTGGGGCAAATCCCTTGCTACGTGGAGGTGATCTCTGACAGTGATGCGTTCAATCCGGTCGCGGACTGGATCAATAGCAAGGTATGGGATGGACAGGATCGGCTGCCGAGCGTGTACGAGACCTTGACTGTACGTGAGGGGTTTCCCGTGTATCTCAGAGATTTACTCATGTATCGCTGGTTACTGAGTGCCGTGGCAGCGGGATCGATGAGTCACGGCTTCCGGGCTAGAGGCGTGCTGACCCTTCAGGGGCCTCAGAGCATCGGCAAAACGACTTGGGTCCTATCGTTGGTGAATGATCCATTGCTGCGCGACATGCTGGTCAAGGGTGATCACCACTTGGACGGTAACAACAAGGACTCCATCCTGACCGCCGTCAGCCATTGGATTGTGGAAATCGGTGAGCTGGACAGTTCGTTCAAAAAGGACGTCGCTCGGCTCAAAGGATTTTTGACCAATGTGCAGGACAAGCTGCGCCGCCCCTACGCACGGGTTGATGCTGAATACCCTCGACGAACGGTCTTCTGTGCCACGGTAAACGAAAGCAACTTTCTGGTCGATGGAACGGGCAACTCTCGTTGGTGGACGTTACCGGTCACTCGCATAAACGCCCAGCACGGTATTGATATGCAACAGGTGTTCGCCCAGCTAGCGGTGGATTTTAATAAGGGTGACGCGCGTTGGTGGCTTGATGAACGAGAGGAAGAGCTGCTGGAGCTGCACAACCAGGATCACCGTAACGTCAGTGTGATTCGTGAAGCTTTGATGAATAAAATTGATCTCGAAGTTAAAGATCGCTCCGGCTTGGCTGCCATTACAGGGGGAGAGATTCTCGCGTTAGCAGGTTATGAGAAGCCGACGGGAGCGCAATTCAAGGAGTGTGCCTCAATTTTGCGCGAACTTTTTGGGGTATCGAACAGGATTCGCGGCGTAGAGAAATGGCGCATCCCTATCAGGAAGGCCACTCCATTGATCGCTCTACCGAAGTCCCACATTGACCCTAACGGTGTGTATTGAGCGTCGCCAGATCAGCCGGGGGCAGAGGGGGAGGCAGAATACCCAGATTCTCACGCCACCACCGACCCCGCATGACGCTAACGGATGGACACAATGACTGGCGATGCTCGCGACGGGCGACCATGTACACCTAGATGATGGTCACGAGCTTGACCTTTAAGACGACGTTCGGGATGACACATAAGTGGCTTGTCACAGGATTTAAAAATCGTCGCCTTGGCGATTTTTGGAATCCGCTCCACCGGACGTCTACACCGCTGCCCCCACCAATGTTCACCGAGACGATTCTGCGCAGCCCATGGAGGGTATGGCCTTGGGCCGGGGGGTAGCAGGGGGTAGGTAATTTTGAAGATTTTAAATAATGATTTTTTTAGAAATAGTCTGCTTTAGCCTCAGCATCCAGTGTCTATTTTTCGCCCCCACCTGCAGCCCCCTTGATGGCTTTTTATGCTTTTGGACACCTGATTGATTTGATGATCGGGTGCCCTACGGCATCACCTTCTTAGTGTTCCACCAATCCGGCCCAGCTCATCGCTTGTGGTCTTCGGTCTCCTATCGTCTTGAAACACATGATTTTTTTGTAAACGAATGACGTTTTTGTGGGCTATCTGCACACCGAGTTTGTTTTGCCCTGTATCCGCTTGTCCCTCATATCCTTGTGCTGCCCTTGTTGAGTGGTGCCGGGATTTCTCACTAACCTGCTGTAAGGAATATGCCCATGCCCCACGCTACCCTGGACGCTCTGTTTGTTCGCTCTGCTGTGTGCCCTGAGGGTAAGAGCAAGGTGGACTATTACGATACCGCCATCACTGGCTTCATTCTGGAAGTCCGAGCGTCGGGCGGAAAGACGTTTCACCTGCGATACCGTGATCCCCATGGCAAGCAGCGGCAGCACAAGATTGGGGATTCCAAGTCCCTGACCTTTGATAAAGCTCGTCAGGCCGCCACTGTTCTACGTTCACAGGTTGTTCTGGGGGCCAGCCCCTCGGATGAACGTATGACCAAGCGTGCCATTCCGACCCTGGCCGAGTTCTCCGAGCAGCGTTACATGCCCTATGTCAAAGGGTACAAGAAGAGTTGGGACATTGATGACAGTTACCTGCGCAACCATGTATTGCCTCGGTTCGGAGCGCTTCATCTGGATCAGATCAGTCTGCAAGGCGTTATCGCGTTTCATCAGGCCATGAAGGAAGCCGGGTATGCCGATGCCACCTGCAATCGCTCGGTCATCCTGCTTCGCTACATGTACAACCTCGGCAAGAAATGGAAAATCCCCGGTGCTGAAGCCAATCCCACTCAGGGAGCCCAGTTGTTTGTGCTCAACAATGCCAGGGAGCGATATCTCACCGCCGAGGAGACGTTGCGTCTGAAGAACGCCATGCAACACAGTGAAAACCAGCAGCTGCAATTCATCGTGCCTTTGTTGCTGATGACGGGGGCACGTAAGCGTGAGCTGTTTGATGCACGGTGGGAACACTTTGATCTGGATCGTCGTAATTGGAGGATTCCAACCTCCAAGTCAGGGAAGCCTCGTCATGTGCCGCTGTCGGCAATCGTGCTGGAGATACTGGCGCAGGTACCACGGTGGGAGGGATGTCCATTCGTGGTGCCCAACCCGCAAACGCGACTGCCCTATAAGTCGATCTACTGCAGCTGGAATACTGCCCGTAAAGAAGCCGGATTGCCTGAGGTCAGGATGCACGACCTGAGACATAGTATGGCGAGCAACATGGTGAACTCCGGTCGGTCGATCTATGAGGTGGCCAAGGTGTTAGGTCATACCCAGTTGAAGACGACACAGCGCTACAGTCACCTCTCACAGGAGACACTTCTGGCAGCAGTAGACGCGGCGTCCAATGCAACGGGCAGCGCCTGGGCTTCAGCGTAACCCCAAAAAACTGGCTAAAATTCGAGGAGGCAAGAAGGGAAACCCGTCGACCATCTGATCTAGACGGGAACACCTCGTTGGGTTGGGTGGTCGGTGGGGAGGGTTATGGCGATTGAATTGAGCAAAGGCACCTCGTATTGATATTGGTGCCAAACCATACCTTTTGCAGTTGGGTGATGGCTGGGTGACGCTGAAAGTGACCCGCTAAAAAGACCGGGATGCCTTGGATTCACTGGGCCGGACCACCTGCTTAACAGGTACTGACACTGCTGGTGCTAACTACAACGTTGCTGCAGGTACTGCATCGATCGTTGGCGTGGACAGCACTGCTGCTTCGGTTACTACTGCTCTGGGTGCTATCTCCAACGGTACTCTGACCGGTCTGGTTCCTGCGCAAGGTCTGATCAATGCTCTGGCTACTGCTCAAGCAGCCATTCCAACCTTCGAAACAACAAACAAAGCGGCTATCGATGCGTTGGTAGCGAAATTGGCTCCAATCGACACCGGCGCAGCAGCTAACAAGACTGATGTACTTACAGCTGCTTCGACTTTCTCTGATAAGCTCTCCGCCGCTAAAACTGACGCCGACGCAGCTCGTGTTGCTGCAGGTACCGTCAGTGGCGTTGCTGAAGCAAGCACAGACGTACTGGTAACTCGTGCAGCTACCGCCGCAACTGAGCTGACCACTGCTCGTGCAGCGCTGACTACTACTGCTGACAAAAACAACGCTGACAAATATGTTGCAGCCCTTGCTACTGAAGCAACTGCTAAAACAGCTGCAGCAACCTCGATTGATAAAGCAGCTGTAGTTGCTGGCCTCGGTGCTGAGGCTGCTGCTACTCCTGCTATCAAAACAGTACTTGAGAAGTATACTGACGCCGTTAACCTGTACAGCACCTATGTAAATGCCACTGCAACTGATCGGGTTGCTATCGATTCAGCTTTCAAGGACAGCAAATATTTTGCTACTTTCAAAGCCACTGTAGCTAAAGATGCTGGATACGCGGACGCTATCAAAGCAACAGCTGCTGTAAAAGATCTGCTCGACAACGATAAAGATGGCAACGCAGACGTAACTCTTAACGGTGTAACCGTTAAACTGGGCGTTGATGGTACTGTCGGTTCGACTGAAGCTAACGCCTTTGTAGGTAAAGCTGTTACTAAAGCCGCCGCCGATAAGGCAGTGGCCGATGCTAAAGTTGCTGACGTCAACAAAGCTGCTGTGGATGCTCTTGCTAAGCAGTACCAAGACGTGAAAGACGTTGCCACAAAAGCAGGCACTGCTATTGGCGATTTCAACTCCGCTAGCACTACCGCACAAGCTAAAGCCCTTAATGCTACTGACCCATCTGTCGATACTATCAAAGAGTCGTTCTACTTCGCGGCTAAAGCTGACGGCGCTGATTATACAATGGCTAAATTCGGCGCTGGCGACAGCATCGTTCTGGGTTCCAGCTATGCCTACAACGCTGGTGCTCTGTCCACTGGCGATAACAACAAGGCTGAGTTCTTCCTGGTGAAGATTGACGGAGGCGTTCAAGTTGTTGTTGAAAGCACTGTTTACGGCAGTGCCGGCGTGACTCCAGTTGCAGCTACTGGTGTTGCTGCTGCTGCTGATGGTCTGTCTGTAATCACCCTTACCGGTGTGACTATCGACCACGTTGCTGTTGCAAACGGTGTTGTCAGCTACGTCTGACTATCGCTGATGTGACTCCATCATCGGGCCTTCGGGCCTTGTGAAGGGCTCTCGAAAGACCCACCCAGTCAAAAGGGTGGGTTTTTTAATGGGCGCGATTTGATAACGACGCGCGGCGCTGTTGAGATAGTGCTCTGATGCATTGATGAGCAACGTTCCCTTTTTTCCACTCTCTGGCACCGAATTGGTACCTGAGGTGCGTCCCTTGTACCTGGATGGTTACAGATGGTCCATTTGCGTTGATAAATACATCCAATTGAGTGGAAGGGTTTTCACTCGGCAGAGATTGTTTCCTGGTCTTCAGGCGGCAGCCATTTGAAGCCGATATTCCGATCCCCCACTGTATTTGAGCTCATCTGAATCATTGTCGGACCGTCATAGGTCTGGGTTGTGGTCGTAGAAAAAGAATATGGGTACACCTCATTAATTTCTCTGATCTCCGCTTGAGAGCAAAGAACATCGCCAACCTCTCCCAGTTCACTGGCCTTCGCCAGCACATCGGCTAAGTGATCTATGGTGGATATCCCTAGCGTGTTCGGGTATGTCCTTGTGCGTAGCTGGATAGGAAACCCGATTCCATTGTCAAGGTGAACAATCCCGATGCCCGGTCGAGGCACATCCTTCATCTTGACGAGATTTATTCGGTATCCCTTCAATCGGCCACCAAAGCGAGGGTGCTCCTGATCAACTTGAGAGCGGTAACCTTCCGATATAGTGAGAAAACTAACGGCTAGTCCTGGCTCTAGAACCTCGGAAATCGTCCGGGCGATGGTCTCAACCACTGGCTCACTGAAGACTACGATCACTGGAATACCTACCTTGGAATATCGTTTTTGGCACGATTACGTGGCTGAGTTGACACCAGTGATATTACGCGAGAGGCAGACCCAAAGCAGGTTCAGCGGTGAGCTACCTCCGATCTAACTCACCTGCGTACCCGTCTTAAGAGTCGTTCAGGAGATAGGCAATATCTAAATAGTAGTTCCTATTGCACTGTAGTGGCAAATTAATCTCTCCAGTGTTGGCTGGCTCTTTTCAGGTGCTCTATACCTATGTCATGAAGCTATTTTTCGGCCTCTATGACGGCTTTCCTTGGAAGTCGATAAGGAGGGACGCTGATTCCGGGAATATCTGGTGAGCAGCGGCTCTTTCGGGCACAGCCTATCCTCGGCTT
>Ga0302347_1001638_pt1 | contig 26188 bp, 28 predicted proteins | sample PhyWR1_FD_202178 | JGI IMG/M metagenome (GOLD analysis project Ga0302347, IMG submission 202178) | Leaf surface microbial communities from wheat plants in UC Gill Tract Community Farm, Albany, California, United States - DLSL W.R1 (v2)... | ecosystem: Host-associated > Plants > Phyllosphere >...
TACGTAATGACATGGCAGATCTCTCATCCCACGGCATAAGCAACTCCACTCAGAAGTACTCATACCTATGTTGTAAGTGTCTACCATGTCCCCGAACAAGTGTTCATGATGTCCCCGGTCTGTACACTCCCAAAGGGAGAGGGAGCTGTCAGCCCCTGCTCGTTTAGAAGTAAAGAGATAATCTCAACAACTGTGATCGTCTCTTCTGCCAGTACTGATGAAGAATCAAGATACTTTCAGCCCAACTCGATCGGTACCCTCTCCCTTTGGGAGAGGGTGAGGAGCCATTAGCCGTTGGCTTTGGCTAGTACTGGCTCTGCGTGAGACTCTTCTTCTTGCTCAATCGCTTTCGGCGCTTTGATAAACAGGGTGATTAGCAATGAAATCACCGACAGCACACCCATCACCATAAAGGTCGCGTGGAAGCCGCCGAAGTGGTTGGCAACAAACGACCCTGCCAGCGCGCCCAGACCAAAGCCCTGATAAATGATGCCGTAGTTCTTGCTGTGGTTTTTCAGGCCGAAGAAGTCACCGACAATCGCCGGGAAGACGGTAATGTTGCCACCGAAGCAGAAAGCGACCGCGCCGACGCAGATAAAGAACAGCGTATGGCTCAGCGTCATGAAGCTCAAAGCGGCAATCGCCAGAATAGTGACCAGCATGGTGAAGCTAATGACGCGCATACGGCCTACTTTATCCGACAGGGTGCCCAGAATGATGCGGCCAGCAGTATTGAAGATTGCCACGGCAGAAACGGTGTTGGCGGCGGTTTCCAAGTCCATCCCAGCCAGCTGTACGCCCATGTCTTTAACGATGCCAATCAGATACAAACCGCTCATACAGGCCGCGAAGAAAATCACGAACAGCATGTAGGCCTCTTTGCTGGCCAGCATCTGGCGCACGGTATAATCGTTGCCCAGCGTACCGTGGTTAGCCTGTTGGTTAACCTGAACCGGTTCTTTGAGCAGCATGGAGCCCAGCACAATCAGCGTCATCACGATCACGCCCCAGTAGAAGAACGCAGCAGAGACACCGGCACCGCTAATCAGGGCGGCGTTAACGTATTTGAACAGCAGGCTGCCACTACCGAACGCCCCGACGGAGATGCCGGAAATCAGCCCCTTGTTGTCCGGGAACCATTTGATCAGGTTGGACAGCGTGGAGATGTAAGCGATACCCACAGCAAAACCGACCACCACGCCTGCCAACAGATAAATCATATCCAGCGATTGCACGTGGGCGCTAGCAATCAACCCTAGGCCGACCAGCACGCCGGAGACCAGCGTCAGATTACGAATACCGAAACGTTCTTGAAGTTTGCCGGCGAACAGCGTGGCGAAGGCCAGGAAGAAGCTGGTGATCGAGAAGGTGGTAGCGACATCGCCAAGGCCCCAGTGGAACTTGTCTACCAGCGGCTGGTTGAACAGGCTCCAGGTATAGATAGTGCCGAGGCCCATCTGGCAGATAATGGTACCGAGAACGATTAAGCTGCGATTTGCCGGTTTGCTGTTCATGGCCGGTCTCCTTCCTGTATTGGCGTGCCCATGGGCAAAATTAGCAAGGCAACTAGAGCCCTGCGGTATGGGCCTATTATAAAGGGGGGGGGTCGTTGCCAATGGCGGATCGGGAATGAACTGCCGCTGCCAAGGAATGAAATGCCATTATCGCTGCATGAGTTGCCGAATAAGGGGCAAAAAGCCGTTGGAATGCGGCCTGCCGGGCGTGATCTACATCAAAGATATGTCAGAAAGATGGCCAAAGCGCTGCGCCAAACTGTGTGGTAATTGTGAAGGATATGCCTGAAAGGCGTAATTGGGCTTTCCTCCTATAGAGAACGTATCGGTGCGGAACTACTGTGATCGGTAAATGGACCCGTTCCATGCTCTGGGAGAGACCTGATGAAAAAAGTGTTGTTGTTATTGGCTGCGTTGTTGCCGCTTTCACTGCCTGCGGTGAGCCATGCGGATATTTCTGTCGGCATCAACGTGCCTGGAATGTCGCTGCATATTGGCGATCGGGATGACCGTGGCCATTACTGGGATGGTGGTCGCTGGCGTGAACCGCGCTGGTGGCACGAGCATTATGGCCCACGCGGATATTACGGCCCACCGCCAAGGGTGGTTTATTACGGCCCCCCACGTCGTGAATGGCGTGATGGCCCACGTTATCACCGCATGCCACCACCACCGCCGCCACACTATTACCAACGGGATCACGGCCCGCGAGGCCCACGCTGGTAACTATAACCGCATCAGTTGGCGAAACGCCTTGACCTTGCTGCGGCTGACCGGGACTTCAAAATCCAGATCGCTCAGCCGCAGAATATAGGTGTTGTTGAACCACGGAACGATTTCCCGGATCTTGGACAGATTCACGCAATACGAACGGTGGCAGCGGAAGAAAAACTCTTCTGGCAGCCGTTGGTAAAACTCGGTGATATTCATCGGCATCACAAACTCTTCGCGCCGGGTATATACCCGTGTAACTTTCTCATCGGCGGCGGCGTAGTAAATGTCGTTGATGTCCGTGACGATGATGCGCTCGTCTTTGATCAGGTTAATGCTGTGGCTGGTGCGATTCGCCGGTGCGCTAGGTTCCGGCGTCTGCGCCGGTCGGTTATGCAATGCCTCCAGCTTTTGCAGCATGGTGATGATACGCGCTTCATGATACGGCTTGAGGATGTAGTCGAACGCCTCGATCTCAAACGCCTCCACCGCATGCTCTTTATAGGCGGTGATAAACACGATCGACGGACGATGCGCAAACTTGCTGATGTTCTGTGCCAGCAATACGCCGTCTAACGACGGAATATTGATATCGAGGAAAATGGCATCGACCTGATGAGTTTGCAGGTATTTCAGCACGTCCAGGCCATCTTCAAAGGTGGCTTCGATGGTGATATTACTGTGTTTATTAATCAGATAAGTCAGCTCTTGCTGGGCGAGAAACTCATCTTCCACAATGATGGCTTTCATAGTTGTTCCCCGGCCGGTTGTGGGCTGTTTTCGCTATGCAGCTTATTGCCGTTTTTGGTGACGTAGAAGGCGATTTCCGTTCCCGGCTCCAGCCGACGTATGCGCAATCCTTCGCCGTACAGCAGGGAAACCCGGTGGTGTACGTTAAGCAGACCGATATTGTGCCCTGGCATTTCATTGCGCGCCACGCGCTCGATCACCAGTGGATCGATGCCATTGCCGGTATCTTTCACCGAAATCTTGACGCGATCGCCCCGATCTTTCACCGCGATCACCACCACGCCTTTCCCTTTACAGGGTTGAATACCGTGCACGATGGCATTTTCCACCAGTGGCTGGATCAGCAGGCTGGGGATGCGCACGGCAATATCGTCGTCGATGTCATAAATCACCGTCAGCTTATTGCCGAAGCGCGCCTGCTCGATGGCGATATAGTCCTGGATCTGATGCAGTTCCTTACGGATATCGATCAGTTCGTCGTTCAGTTCCAGGTTATAGCGCAGGTAACGCGATAGGTTGATGATTAACTGGCGGGCGGTATCCTGATTTAGCCGGATCGACGACGAGATAGCATTCAGCGCATTAAATAGGAAATGCGGGTTGATTTTGCTTTGTAGCGCGCGCATTTCGGCCTTGTCCGCCATTTGGCGCAGATGCTCGATGCGCGAGACTTCCATCTGGGTGGAGATAATCTGCGACAGGCCAACCGCCATCACCTTCAGCGTATTGGTGATCTGATGGGCATGGCAGTAGTAAATCTTCAGCGCCCCGGTCACCTCGCCCTTTTCCCATAGAGGGATCACCAGTTGGGAATGGATCTGCGGTGCTGTCTGATTCTCGAGGTTGTTCTTGATGATGATTTTGCCCTGCTGGATGCTTTCCAGAGTGACTCGGCTCAGCCCTGCGCGCCCGAGTGGATAATGCTCTGCCCCCACGCCAACGTAGGCCAGCACATGTTGAGTATCGGTGATAGCGACTGCATCGGCATTGATATCGTGGCGAATAATTTCGCAAATGGTGGTCAGCGATTCGCTATTAATATTACGGAAATAGGGCAGCGTTTTACGGGCGATATCCAGCGCCAGCTTGGCCTGCCGTGCCGCAATCACTTCTTTTTCGTCTTCGACGCTTTGCACCAGCAGCACGATCAGGCCGATACACACCGTGCCGAGGATCATCGGCAGGGCAATTTTAGACACGATATCCAGCCCAAGCTCGGTGGGTTTGGCCCAGGCAACGATCAGCAGCATGGTGAGTGATTCGCACAGCATGCCTCCCAAGATCCCGGCACGCCAGCGCTGGCCTTTTTTCACCTTCAGGTTGATATAGCCGGCGCCGATCCCGGCAATAATGCTGGTGATCAGGCAGGGAACCGAGGTGATACCGTCGATATCGATCAGATAGCGGTGCAATCCGGCGATAATGCCGGTAATGATGCCGACCCATGGGCCAAACAGGATCCCCCCGGCCATAATGGCGATTACCCGTACGTTAACCAGCGAGCCTTCGACGTTGATGCCAGAATAGGTACTGAACAGGGCGAACAGAGAGAAGATGGCCGTGACTGCGGCCAGTTCCAGTGGAGTATGATCTTCCTTTTGCAACAGCTGGCGAAACAGCCGGGTGCGGGTGAGGAAAAATAGGCAGATCAACATCAGGGCGGCACGATCGAAGACCGCTAACAACATTTCAAAAACAGGGTGCACAACGGGCGGCTCACTGCGACAAACGGGAGAACACAGTATATCACAGCACGGCAATGACCGCGGTGGCCGGAGCACACCGCGGTCATCAGGACTACTTGATACCCAACTGCTCTTTGCCGAGCGATGTCAGCAGCTCAACGGTGGCGCGGCCAATGAAATCCACTTCGAAATCATCCGCAGCAAAATCCACCGGGCTTTTGCCGGATAGAAAGCTTGGCAACTGCCGTTGCAGATAGGCATCGTTCTTCTCACAACCCGGAGCGGCGGCGATGTACATCACGTTGCTGTCGAACTCGCCGTTATGCTCGTTTTCCACCGAATGGATCACGTCACAGTGCCAGAATACCGTATCTCCCGGCTCCAGATCGGGAATAGGGGATAACCCACTTAATAAAAGGGGATGCCACTGTTCCGAGATTGACAATGCCCGGCCCGGGGCGGCTCCGCACAGATCGTCATCCGCCACATCGTCTTGCAGGGCGCGCAGCAGGATATAGGCCATGGCGTTGGCGATCGGTACCACGTTCAGTGTACCGGCATGGGTGCGTTGTGGTGTCAGTGCTGTCCAGCCCTGGAAGGTGCGGAACATGGAACAAACCGCCGGTGAGGCGATCTCGCGCACTTCGGTACGGCCATCGGCGGCAAAGGGATCGTATTGCTGCCAGTTGCCGGAGAACACGTGACGATAGACATAGCGGAAATTCTCATCCAGCCAGCGTTCGATGGTGCCGCTATCCACATGCGGGGAAAGGCCCAACGAAGAGGAGTTTGGGGGGCGGCGGCGGGTACGGTCGGCATAGGTAGCAACACGCGTTGGGTCAAAATGCTGTTTGCCGTTGCTTTCAGTTGCCCACAGGCTGTTGAGGAACACCTGTACCGCGTGCATGCGCTGATCTTGACGAGCCTCGACCTGAGGTTTCGACCAATAAATGCCGTAGATCTGTGGCTTACTGGCTGCCAGTTTGCCGAAGTAGTTATCTTCGGCGGCATTTTTTAACCGCTCGACGAAGTTATTGCGTTCGAGATAGTCGCCAATCTCCTGGTTCCAGGCCTCGGCTTTGCTGCGTGGGAATACTCCCCGAATGGCGCACACGCCGCGCTGTTTAATCAGGGCAATTTGTTGTTCGGTAACGCGTTGTTGCAGAATATCCTCGGCGTCCACCTGCGGCACCGGGTCCTGGCCGTTGGCCAGTTCCTGACGGATTTTCTCCACCTGTTGGCGAATATTGTTTTCCAGTTCCAGGAAGACCTCTCGATAATTAGGTAGAGCCTGGCGTAACTGCTGCTTGACGCTTTTTATTGCGGCAGGAATATCATCGATGAGTAATGAAGTCATGGTGTTCTCCTTGGCCCGCCGGTGGGCGAGGATGTTGGTGGTAGGGTAGCGTTATAAAGTTGCTGTTTTGTTGTAACCTGGTTAATGATTATCTGGATTTAATAGGGGAAAATAAAGGGATATCTTTCATTCGTAACTTCCTCTTTTTCGTTTTTCGGAGATTTACCTGATGAAATTGGAAACACCTCGCTTGCTGCTGACATCGCTAACGGCGGATGACTGGCCGTTATTCCTATGTCTATTCCAGGATCCCCAGGTGATCCGTTACATTGCCGATCTGCTGCCGGAACACGAGATCCGCGAACGTTTCGAAGCACGCTTGCCCGCATGGGATAAGCATTGCGATCGCTGGCTATGTCTGGTGATGAGAGAAAAAAGCAACGGTCAAGCGGTGGGAATAACCGGGTTCCGCCCTGAGTGGTCGCCTTGCCAGCAGGCCGAAGTGGGCTTTGGCAGCCTGCCGGAAGGGCAAGGGAAAGGTTATGGCAAAGAGTCGCTGTCGGTGATCTTGGACTTTGCCTTCAATGCCTGCGGTTTTCACAAAGTGTATGCCACGGTGACAGAGGGGAATTCAGCCTCACGGGGTCTGTTGGAGAGCTGCGGTTTTCAACTGGAAGGGACGCTGCGTGACAATTTCCGCCTGGCGGGCCGGTGGTGTAATGACTGGCGGTTGGGGCTATTGGCGAAGGAATTTGCAACTGCCAACCGGTAAAAAATTGTTATTCGAGGGGCTCGACAGCCTGACAAGGCTGAGTTATGTTCGATGTTCGGCCATTCTGTGGCCAGCGTCGCTCGGATGGTCCGGGCGCTAACGTCTCTTCGAGGTAACTATGTCTGATAACAACCCGCGCCGTTTCACGCGTATCGAACGCCTGCCCCCTTATGTGTTTAATATCACCTCCGAACTGAAGATGGCCGCGCGCCGTCGCGGGGAAGATATTATCGATTTCAGCATGGGTAACCCGGACGGCCCAACGCCGCCGCATATCGTAGAGAAACTCTGTACCGTAGCCCAGCGTGATGATACGCATGGCTACTCAACCTCACGAGGTATTCCGCGCCTACGCCGTGCTATTTCGCACTGGTATCAGGAACGCTATCAGGTCGATATCGATCCCGAGAGCGAAGCCATTGTGACCATCGGCTCGAAAGAGGGCTTGGCACACCTGATGTTGGCAACGCTTGATCACGGGGATACGGTGCTGGTGCCGAATCCAAGTTACCCGATCCATATTTATGGCGCAGTGATCGCCGGTGCGCAGGTGCGTTCCGTGCCGCTGGTGGACGGCGTGGATTTCTTTGGTGAGCTGGAGCGCGCCATTCGTGAAACCATTCCGCGGCCAAAAATGATGATCCTGGGCTTCCCGTCCAACCCGACGGCGCAGTGTGTAGAACTGGATTTCTTTGAACGGGTAGTGGCGCTGGCGAAGCAGTATGACGTGCTGGTGATCCACGATCTGGCCTACGCCGATATCGTCTATGACGGCTGGAAAGCGCCTTCGATCATGCAGGTGCCGGGAGCCAAAGACATTGCGGTAGAATTCTTCACCCTATCGAAAAGCTATAATATGGCTGGCTGGCGGATTGGCTTTATGGTGGGTAACCCTGAGCTGGTTAGTGCATTGGCACGTATTAAAAGCTACCACGACTACGGCACCTTTACGCCGCTGCAGGTGGCTGCTATCGCCGCATTGGAAGGCGATCAGCAGTGCGTGTTGGATATTGCCGAGCAGTATCGCCAGCGCCGTAACGTGCTGGTGAAAGGGTTGCACGAAGCAGGCTGGATGGTGGAAAACCCGAAAGCTTCGATGTATGTGTGGGCAAAAATTCCTGAGCCTTACGCGCATCTGGGGTCACTGGAGTTCGCCAAGCGTCTGTTGGCGGAGGCTAAAGTGTGTGTATCTCCGGGGATCGGCTTTGGCGATTACGGCGATACTCATGTGCGTTTTGCCTTGATTGAAAACCAGGATCGTATCCGCCAGGCGGTGCGCGGTATCAAGGCGATGTTCCGTGCCGATGGGTTAATCAAGCCAGCGAACAAATAACATCGCGTTGTTGCCTGAGACCCGGCAACCGCTGTTACCCCTCACCCCGACCCTCTCCCACAGGGAAAGAGAGCTGACAGTCCCTGCTCGTTTGGAAGTAAAGCGATAATCTCAGCAAGCTCGATTGTCTCTCATCCAAGGTGAGTCACTAGATCGGTCTGCTCTCCCTGTGGGAGAGGGGTGGGGTGAGGGGGCGTGTTAAGTGCCCATAATCCTGATTTTTCTTCGGATTAAGGTTCTCTTCAGTTGTTATCCGCTATGCTGTGCCAATACCGAATATAGTGGGAGTCTCTATGAGCGTTCGTTTTGCAAAATCACAAATCCTCCTGCACTGGCTGACGCTGGTGATGGTGATCCTGACTTACAGTGCCATATTGCTGAAGGACTCTGTGCCGGATGACAGCGCGGCATTGGTGAAGGATCTGCACTTTAACTTTGGCCTGTCGGTGTTTGTGCTGATGTTTATCCGTCTTGGGCTACGCCACCGGCATCCTACGCCGCCGATCACTCCGGCCTTACCGGAATTACAGGCGCTAGGGGCGAAAATGCTCCATTGGGTGCTGTATCTGCTGTTTTTATCGTTGCCGATCTTGGGCTTCTTGACGTTGGCCTACGGTGGCAAACAGTGGATGCTGCTGGGCTGGCAGGTGCCGCAGTGGGTCACGCCCGATGCGGGCATACGCCGCACGCTGAAAATGGTGCACGAAACCTTGGCAAATACGGGATATTTCATCATCGCCATCCATGCCTTGGCCGCGATTTATCATCACTATGTGCGGGGTGACGACACCCTGCGCCGGATGATACCCGGCAAATAGTTCGCGGTGCAAAACAACAAAGGGGCGCAAAAGCGCCCCTTTATCTATGTACCTGGTGAGATTGCTGTTAGGCAACCATCAGCATGAAGGTGCCTACCCATGCAACCAGCATGAATGAAACGCCCATCAAAAAGTATTTCACGTAACAACTCCTTGTGGAGTCCTCGCAAACCAACGATCCCGATTGTTGTCTGAGTATTTTGTGGCAAATCAGCGGCGGGCGGCGGGTTCTTCAATCAGAAGGAACAACGTCCTGAGCTACGATTTACCGGTCGTTGCGATTCAAGTTCCTTGAGGTTATCCAGGAATCACAACAGGATCGGCGCTAATGTACTCCCAAAATCCTACCCATTTCAATACTGTGTTTTTGATCACACTTTTTGCCAGTTTTTTACCCTGCCAGGGCGTTGAAACGGGCGTGGCATGCGGCACCCCTACGAGGTGTGGTGGTTGATAAATGCTCGAAGGAACAGTTTGTTACAAGGCATCAGGCCACGGCACTGACACTGGCGATCAGGATCGCCCAGAAGACCAGACAAGAAAGCAGGATAGCGGCCCAGACATGACGACGGTTGAGTTCCATTTTTAGCCTTCACTTTGCAATCGGTGGTTGTTTAATAACCCTATCGGCGCAAAACGGTAAAAATTTACTCTCTGGGCAAACTATTTATTCTGAGGGCTGGTGGATCGCCACTACCGTGGTATGCACTTCGTAGCCCAGCAGAAACAGGGCTTGCTCAAGTGCCTCAACCTTCGAGGCATAAGCCACATCCAGCAACCGATCGATCTGTGCGCCGTTAAACCCCATCTGGCGAGCCAGGAGCGCTTTTGAGGTGTTGCTGCTTAACATGCGGTTATGCAGTTCCAGCTTTAATTTCACCAGCACCGGCAAATGCAGTGCGATGTTACCGCTCTGCAATGCGGAGGCCGTAGGCACCGGGCGTCCTTCTTCCATTTCAATGGCGATAGCCGTCAGCAGGCTTTCCTGCGCCTCCAGTTCGACGTCCTCACGTTTGTAGCAGGCGGCTTGCTGCTCGGGGAAATCGGGTAGGGTAATTTGCCAGGCATCGCTTTCGCTATCGAAGGCGTAATGGGCGGGATAGTGGCAAGGCATCATATTTCCTGCTTGGGGGGAAGTGAGCCGCATTGTGACCGGTTGGCGACAACAATGCCAGAGATTGGCGTCCTTAAAGCACGTAGATAATCGCTGCGTAGGCCGCCAAGCTGAACACATTGTTGCGCCATATCTTTTTTAGACGGCGACTGATGTTTTATTAGGAACTTATGCCAGAATTATCCTATAAACCCAATGATACTGCGGATTAACATGAAATATAGATTTAACGATCGTGTGCTGTTTGATGGTGATAGCGGAACGTTGGGTCCAAGCGATTTTTCCGACGAACCCACTTCTATTTCCAATCCTGCCAAACGTCTTTTGCTATTACTGATGGCCAACTATGGCAAACCCGTTGAACGGGAGGTGATTTTCAAAAAGGTGTGGGACGACTACGGCATGATCTCGAGCAATAACAACCTTAATCAATGTGTGAGCAAGTTGCGCCGGGTGCTTAAGGTGATGGGGATCGATGATGAGGTGATTGCCACAGTGCCGAAGATAGGGTTCATGTTACGCCGCGAGATCCAGGTTGAATTCAGCCAGGAAGACGATGGGCATTTTACCCCACTTATCCCTGCACAGACGGTGGGTGATGAGAGCCATGTGCCAGTAGAGAACGGCCTGGAGGACGAAGCCGAGACAGATGATGATGTTGCTTCCGTTTCCGGGGCAGACGGAGAGCTAGATCTGCCGACAAGCGAAGAGATTGCCACTCCTGCCAAAAAAAAACGTCTGGGTTGGGGTCTGATCGCTACGGTTGCTGGTTTGGTCTTTGTACTGGGGATCGCATCAACGATGTACGCCACCAATTCACTGGCCAGACAGGAGGTGTTTCTTGGCAAGGCAGGGAGTTGCAAGGTATTTATGTCGACATCCACGCAGTCAGGTGTCCCCAACTTTAGTCTGAATCAGGACATGCTGTCCTATGTTGAGCAACGAAAAGCCGAATGCCGGGCAGATGAATACCTGCTAGTGGTACGTAGCAACCAGGTTCGTTCTTTTATTTCTGGCGTGAACCGCCTGTTTTTTGTGCGCTGCACCATCGTACGTGAGCACAAAATAGAGTTTTGCTCAGGGCTAGAGAACGACAGTTTGCCGTTGTTGCAGTAAGGCTAAGTAAAAGAATGGGCCTGATCATCGCAACAGTAGTCTGGTTTTTTGTGGGGTGAGCAACAACTAGTCGAATTGTTTAAATTTTGTATTATTTGAACATAAAACAAACAAGTTTTTTGTGCTTAACAATGAGACTATGCAGAGTTTTGTTCATAAAATAGGTCGTAAAAAACATTAAATTTAGATTTTAAACCTAAACAATTCCAAGTTAATAGTTAATGATTCTTTTATACCGATTGCGAGTTAAGATTTTTCTGGTCAGCGGGTGGTTAGGATTGTTCTTAAGTCACTGGCTGATGACACTCACCATGGAAACTGCGAAGTTAACGCAGAACGGTGGAAACAAACAAGTACGGCAAGATGGTAAATAACGGACCGATGACAGTAATGATTCTCGGCGCACCAATCGGCAATGTGCTTGGTTAACTACAGTTATCTTGTAACGGATTAGGATCATTATGAAATTTTACAACACCAAAACTACCCTGCTGGCCGCTGTTATCGGTATGACTTTTGCGGGCTCTGCCTTGGCAGCCGATGGCACCATCACTATCAACGGTACCATTACTGACACTACCTGTGATATTTCGGTCAACAACCAGTCTAAAGACGCCACGGTAACGTTGCCGACCATTTCTATCTCTGCGCTGCCAGCCGTTGGGGCAACTGCAGGGGCAACACCTTTCAGCATCGCACTGACCAACTGTGCGGGGGCTACACTTAATACTGCCAGCACCTTCTTTGAAGCGGGTGCTTATGTTGAACAGAGCACCGGCCGCCTGAACAACTCGGCATCGGGCACGGCGACCAACGTTCAGGTTCAACTGCTGAACGCCAATCTGGGCAGCATCATGGCGGGTAGTGCACATAGCCAAGGCGATGTGGTCGTTGATATCAGCTCCGGTGGCGGCGTAATGAATTATTTCGCGCAATACTATGCGAACGGGACGGTCACACCAGGTACGGTTAATACCCAGGTAGATTACACCATCATCTACCTGTAAGACATCCAGCCGTGGGATGGGGGCAGCCTCATCCCCTTCAGAGGACAGCGCCATGTTAAGAACTCTATTTACCGTTTCCGCCTTTAGCTTGGCGCTGACATGGACAGTTGCCGCTGATGCTGGTGTGATCATCAATGCCACACGCATTATTTATAACGAAAACAGCGGTGAGGCGATTACTCAACTGCGTAACCAAGGGACTAGCCCGGTGTTGATCCAGTCCTGGATCGATAACGGGGATGTTAAATCCAAACCCGACACCGTCAAGGTGCCTTTTACCCTGACGCCACCGGTCGCCCGTATCGATCCGGGTAAAGGGCAGGCGTTGCGTATTGCACGTACCGGCGGCGGATTACCGAGCAACCGTGAATCACTGTTCTGGCTCAATGTGTTGGAGATCCCACCCAAGGCTTCCCAAAAAATAGCCGCGGGCGACAACCTGATGCAGTTCTCTTTCCGCACCCGCATCAAACTGTTCTATCGGCCGGATAACCTGCCAATGACCCCGGCTCAGGCTTACGAAAAGCTGGATCTGAGCTTACGCAAAGGGGCTTCAGGTTATGAAATCGTCGCCAAGAACCCATCGCCTTATTACCTTACTTTCCGCCAGATTGAAATTCGTAGCGCCAAAGGCGCGCCGGTACTGGGAGATCTGGGAAAAACGCAGGAAAGGATGGTGGCACCTTTTGGCGAGTTGGTGATGAAAATTCAAGGAATGAAATCGGCACCGTCAGCAGGCTTAAAAGCGTTTTACAGCCTGATTGATGATTTCGGTGGGGATAACAAAAATGAGCGGACGTTGGCGGGCAGTGGTAAGTCTTGATTGGCGGCCCTCTTTTCTCAACCAGATTTACATTGCGGGAGCCATTTTACTGGCTCCCTTGGCATTGGCTTATGCGGAGGAAACCGAGGCTATTGAGTTCAACGAGTCTTTTCTGCGTTCGTCCGTCGATGTCAGCCAGTTCTCAAGCGGTAACCCGGTTGCTCCCGGCATTCACCGCATCGATCTCTATCTTAACGACCAATGGAAAGGGCGGCAGGACGTCAACTTTTCCCTGGCTTCACCGCAAAGCAGCATCGCTCAGCCTTGCTATGATCTGAAGCTGTTAAGCCTGTTCGACATTGCCTTGGATAAACTGGACAAGGCGGTGTTGTCGCGCTTGCAGCAAGGGGAACAGTGTATTGCGTTGGGTGAACTGGTGCCTGGCGTGGAGGGCAATTTTGATAGCGGTGGTCAACGGTTGGATGTGCGTGCGCCGCAGTCTTTGCTGCAGCATGAAGCTCGTGGTTATGTCAGCCCTGAGCTGTGGGATAACGGCATCACGGCGGCGACCTTGCAATATGACTACAACGCCTACCGTTCCGCTCATTCCGACTCATCTTCTCAAACCACCCAATTTCTGGGGTTACGTGGCGGATTAAATTGGGACGTGTGGCGTCTGCGTTACCGGGCGTCGGCCAATTGGAATGATGACGAGGGTTTTCGCTATCAAAGCAATGAAACCTATCTGGAGCGGCCTTTGGTTGGCTGGCGAAGCCGGATGGTGCTGGGGCAATCGACCACCGACGGTCAAGTCTTTGACAGCATTGGGTTCATTGGCGCTCAGATCAGCTCGGACGATCGTATGTACAGCGATTCCCAACGTGGCTTTGCTCCGGTGGTGCGCGGTATCGCCAATACCAACGCGCTGGTGCGTGTCAGCCAGCGTGGTAGCCAGATTTATGAAACCACCGTACCGCCGGGGCCGTTTGTTATTGACGATCTCTATCCAACCGGCAGCGGCGGCGATCTGCTGGTCACGGTGACCGAAGCCGACGGCACCGAACGTAGCTTTACCGTCACCTATGCTTCAATAGCCGAGCTGCTGCGGCCAGGTGTAACTCACTATTCACTGATGGCGGGGAAATATCGCAATAACTCGGTGAGCGAGGAACCTGCCATTGCGGTGGGCACCTTGAGGCATGGTTTCACTAACCTGCTGACGGGTTATACCGGCGTGATCGGTGCCGATGGTTATGCGGCCGCCTCGGGCGGTCTGGCATTCAATACCGATTTTGGTGCGTTGTCGGCGGATATTACCCAGGCACAAACGCAGTTTGAGCACCGCCCTAACGAGCAGGGGCAGAGCGTACGGCTCACCTATGCGAAAATTTTGCCGGTGGTGGATACCAACATCACGCTGGCCAGCTACCGCTATTCCAGTTCTGGGTATTACAACGTAGATGACGCCATGTTGCTGCGCGATCGCGACAGTAACGATAGCGGCTATGCTGACTATAACAGTTGGAAACGACGTAATCGTTTCCAGATTAACGCCAGCCAGTCGTTGCCGGAGGGTTTTGGGACTGTCGCGTTGAATGCCAACGTGCAGGATTATTGGGATCATGACCAGACCGACCGCGAATATCAACTTAGCTACAACAATCACTATAACAAGCTGAATTATGGGGTTAACTTCGCACGGACACGCAACCTGGCAACCGGAAACTGGGATAACAAAGCCATGCTGACCCTGTCGATCCCATTGGGCTCCAGCGCGCGTGCGCCTAACTTGACCAGCAGCTATACCCAGCAAAAGGATCGCCAGGGATTGCAGAACTCGTTGTCCGGTAGCCTGGGAGAGGACCGGCAGTATAATTACAGCGCCTTTACCAACTACGACTATGATAAAAATGGTAGCAACAGCGTTAGCGGCGGCGTCAACGGCTCATGGGCAGCGCCTTATGCCTTCGTTGGGGGCAGCGTTTCCGCAGGCCAGGGCTATCAACAATATGGCGCCAATATGTCCGGTGGCCTGGTTGCCTATAGTGGCGGAGTGGTGTTTACACCGATGCTGGGCGAAACATCGGCAATCGTTGAGGCAGAAAACGCCAAGGGGGCCAGAATTACCAACTACAGCGGTCTGCGCCTGGATAACAGCGGTAAGGCGGTGGTCCCTTACCTCAGCCCATACCGTCAGAATACCGTGGAGTTGGATCCTAAAGGGCTTTCCAGGGATGTGGAGCTGAAATACACCAGCCAGAAGATCGCGCCTACCGCCGGTGCCGTTGGGTTGTTACGTTATGAGACCGAAAGCGGCTACTCGATCCTGGTGACGACCCGAGACGTTGCTGGTAATCCGTTGCCCTTTGGCGCAAACGTATCCGACGAACAACAGCGTAGCGTGGGATATATCGGTCAGGTTGGTGAAGGCTTACTGCGGGTCAACAACCCTAAAGGCCAGTTAGAGGTGAAATGGGGGGAAGGGGCCGGAGAAAGTTGCCGGTTTAACTATCAGTTGCCCGCCGTATCGCCTGGGGATGAATCGGACTATCGCCGCCTGGAGGTAATATGCCAATGAAGCAACTACTGACTTTGACCCGTTTGTTCTCGCTGTGGCTCGGCGCAGGGTTCCGGCTGCGGGGTAAGCGCTTGCTTCTTGGCTTTTTGCTGATATTTGGCTACGGCGGAGCGGCAAGTGCCGAAGGGGTTGCGATCAGCTGCGCGCGTAACAGTGGTTATTATCAGTTTTTCGATACGGCCACCATTGAGATTGGCAAAGACAGCGCCGTGGGGGATGTGCTGGGGCCTTGGATCAACTCTTACAACTCCACTGCCTGGAACTGTACCCCCAATAGCGCCTATCAGCAGCCGGTGCAGTTTAGTGTGCAGGGTTACCCGCCTTACACCACGCGCAATACCATCGTGGTCGATGGGCAAACTTACATGCTGTATAACACCACGGTAAAAACTGGTCTGGGGTATATCGTCCGTTGGCGTTATACCCTGAATGGTAAAACCACCAACTGGCAGCCGTTGACCGTTGGCACGGGTGGGCAGCAGACCCATCCTGAGACCATTACCGTCAACTACAGCGGTAACCGCTTCTATTTGGGCGTTGATGCTCAGGTGCGGTTTGTGAAAACGACCACCGGCCTGACCGCTGGCGCAATTCCCTTGTTCGATCCAATTTATCTGCGGCATTTAGAGACGTATAACGGCATTGCTCTGCCGGGCGATCTCACCTACATGATTGCCCAGTTCAAAAGCGGCGGCACTATCGCCAGTGGCGGCACCTGCACCACTCCGAATGTGAATGTCGATCTGCCGGAGGCCAGCGTCGGTCAGTTCAACGGCGTGGGTTCGGTGGCAGGGCGTAAAGCCTTTGAGCTGGCGTTCAACCAATGCCCGGCTGGCTTGGCCAGCATTGGTTACAGTTTTGCCGCCACGACACAGGTGCTGGATGCTGCCAATGGTGTAGTTGCACCGAATGCTACCTCAAGCGCTAGCGGCGTCGGGATACAGTTACTGCGTGGCAACAACCTGCCGGTGACGTTTGGCACTATTTATCTGCTGGATAACTATAATAGTTCTGCCAAGGCCAACTATCGGGTTCCCATGCAGGCTGGCTTGTTCCAGGTGGGTAATGCGGTAACCGCAGGTACGGTCAACACCGCAATCACTTTTACGCTCAATTATAAGTAGGGTAAAAATGGCAGCTATGTCTGGTTTCACGCCACAATATCGCAGGCTTGGCCGTTGGCTATTGATTACGGTGATGGCCTTATTTATCCCACTGAGCCACGCCGAGATATACCTGGGAGCCACGCGCCTGATTGTCAATGGCAAGGATAAGGAAGCGACGCTGCGAGTGACCAACGAGGGTCGCTCAGCGGTGTTGCTGCAAGTCTGGGTGGACAATGGTGATAGTGAGGCGGAACCGGAGAAAATCGCCACGCCGTTTACCGTAGCGCCGCCGATCTTGCGCCTGGACGGGAAGCGGGCACAGCGTCTGAGAGTGTTGTTTACCGGGGCAGAACACACGCTGCCGAGCGATCGTGAGTCGGTGTTTTGGCTTAACGTGTTGGAGATCCCGCCTAAAGTGGCCAGCAATACGGCCAGCCAGATGCAGATGGCGTTCAGAACCCGCATTAAATTATTCTACCGGCCACGGTCATTACAGACGATGAACACGGCCAACGTGCAGGAGCAGTTGCGCTTTAGCCTGGCAAAACAGGGCGGCAACCCGGTATTGGTGGTCAGCAACCCCACGCCTTTTCACCAGACATTACTAGAAATGACGGTGGGGCGTGATAAGCAACAGGCCGTCGTTACCCTGGTGCCTGAAAACGGCATGGTAAGCCCAAAAGGGCAGGCTGATTTTGCCTTAACGGCGGCTAGAGGCCCGGTGAATGCTGGCATGAAGGTGTTTTACTCGGTGCTTGACGACTTTGGCTCTGTGGTTACGGCAGAGCAAGTCTTGCAAGCTGCGCAATCGTCCTTGCCGCGCTAGGTATTTCTGCGATCTCTGCCCGCTTTTTAATCACACCGCACGTATGGCGTATATTTTTCAGGCTTTGCGAGTATTCTTAGAGATGCAGCACATTTAACGAGCGATTGTCATCCTGCTTGTGGCACGTCAACTTTACTGTAAACGTTGAGGAGGAGATCATGGAAACTTTGGAAAAGTGCTATGTCTATGCCAAGAACACCAGCAACATGGATTTTCTCGCTTCTACGGTGGCATTCTTGGAGTTTCAGGGGCGTGAAGTCGATGCTAACGGCGTGGCGGGTAATATGTCGCGTGAACAGAGCGACAACTTTTTTGAACGGCTAAATCATTACCGTTCCATCTATAAAAAGCAGGCCCAGCCCGTTTGAATCCACCCCAAGGCCCCGTTTTCGGGGCTTTTTCATGTAATTACGATTTACTTGGCAGGATGAAAAGATAGAGCGGAATGCCCCTGCAGTTGAGCTCAAGGGGCATTGTTGCTTGTGGGCGGACGCGGTAAATAAGTGGAAAGTATGTTTACCACATCAGATCGTCAGGCACGACAAAATCGGCATACGGATCTTCTTCATCTTTAGCCTCTTTGCTCAGCTCGGCATTTAATACAATGCTGCTCGCATCACGCTGCGCAATTTTATCGGCTACGATCGCGGGTATAATGGCGTATTCGCCATCAGGGTTCTTATCGGTAATCAGACGAGCAATGGCAAGACGGCCACTAATCAATTGAGATTGAGTTGTCTTATCCACATAGATTTTTTTAATTAAATTATTATCTGTAAAGTTATAGCCAATATCGCCATTTGCAATAACGATGCGGTTCATTTCAATAAGCTGCTTAACCTGCGCTTTATATTCTTTCGCCAAGGCGGCCTGTTTTTGCTGCTCATTCAACTGCTTATCACGTTCAATCTGTGCTTTTTTGTTTTCTTCCACGGCCTCTCTTGCCTCACGAGCCTGAACCCGTGATTTTTTAGCCGTTCTTTCCACTTTCGCCAGTTTTTTACTGTTGACCAGTCCAGCTTTAAGCAGCTGCTCTTGTAATGATAGCTTTGCCATGTTCGTTTCCGAAACCGATTAAATAATGCCTTGGATTATACCCTTAACGTATGAGGTTGTGCCAGATTGCGTGATGTTATCATGCAAGATACTGATAGTAATGGGTTTCATGCTCTTTGTGGCAGCAATTGATATCCATCACCTTAACCCTCTTCCAAAAGGAGAGAGAACCTGACGTGCTACAAATCGGTTCCAGCCCCTGACAACGACTACGGACTAGCTCCCTCTCCCCAAGCAGGCGTTTATGTGGCTCTCGGTATGTGCAGTGGGAGAGGGCTGGGTGAGGGGAGATTTCTTGCTTTTTACCCCGTAGGAAAAGATGTCTATCTTTTAATGTTATTAATTACGGCATGCTGGTCATTAAGATATTCGATATGGGCAATTTAAAGGGATTTCCTCCATTTTTATCTTAAGCACATCACACCATTGAGTTTCTTTGTCCCCCGACATAAGTCAGCTACAATGGATCTGATTTCTCAAGCGATAAAAAGGAGCTTTTCGTGGCTAATGAAATTTACGCAAAGATAATCGGTGAAAAACAAGGGCTTATATCTGCTGGTTGCTCAACCTATGATTCTATTGGTAACAGATACCAATCCGCGCACAAAGATGAGGTTTTTGTCGTTTCATTTGATCATGAAATAATGCGGCAACAAAATGTCAAACACCACCCATTAAACTTTGTGAAATTAATTGATAAATCCTCACCTTTAATTGGTAATGCGGTAACAAACAATGAAAAGATGACTTTATTGTTTGATTTTTATAGGACATCTTCTGCAGGAGTTCAAGAGAAGTTCTATACTGTAGAGATAAGAGGTGCCACAGTAATGAGGCATAGTGTAAAGTCCCCCAATATTTTTGACAACCCTGAGAAGCATCCTGAAGAGATGATATCACTTTCTTATGAGAGCATTACATGGAAACATCATACGGCAGGGACTTCAGGCTACAGCATCTGGACTGAAAACGTTTATTAAAAACCGCAGTTCAAGGTGGGTCATCCCCACCTTGATAATTCTTTAAGATGCTTTTTATTTTCCGCATCCAGCGATATAATTATACTGGTTGCATAAGCCTGCTTTTTGAAAGGATCATTATCTATTTTTTTATCAGGATTTAAAGTATATATAGTCACATGATAAACAACATCCATTTCAAATTTATACCCAAGTGTTGGTATGCAGTCATTCTCTTTTACACTAATATAATTATTGCTACCTTGTGTAAAGTTGTTAGATGTAGCCATCCCTCCAGCCTTTTCAATGCTGATAGAGTACACCTTACTGCTCTCATCCCTCCCTGGCGTGGTAAAACAAACTTCCCCGCCAACAAGAAATGCTTTAGCTGGTGATGGTGGCACAATGGGTTTTTCCAATACACAACCAGAAAGAGACAACATAAGACATAAAACAATCACTTTATTACTCATGCGATACCCTCCAATAATTTAATAGTCAGGGAACTTATGCAAAACTTTTCTGTAGTAAGATGCAATATCATCATGAAAGACACCATTATAATTCCTGTTTCTAAGTGATTTCCACTCACCAACTCCATAGGTAGAAAGATAATAGTAATCTGCTATTATTGATGCCTGTTGTTCCATTGAGTAATCACTTAGCACCTTCTTCCCGTCAAAATTATAATGATAGTCGACTGCCCAACTCATACTACCTCTTAGTTTGACCCACATACCATTCTGGTACTGCCAAACGTGAGCCATCTCATGAATAAAAAGGTGTTTAAGTACAAGTTCTTCAGTGGAGTAATCAGTTGAGTATAATTCACGCCTGAAATATAATTCACCATTTGGAGTCATTGCCGTGTATTTATCTTGAAGAGAGAATGGTAGGTAACTACCGCAATGGATCCATACCTTTGATAAGTTGATGGAATCACCAAAAACAGATCTTACCAAAGACATTTCCCCAATAGTCAGTTGCCTTAAAGTTCCCTCTTTGTATTCATTTCCCATATAAAACTTGGCTCCTATTATTCTGAAAATAAATATGATCCAACATAGAGAATGACCTTGTTTGTGCTGGAAATCAAGCATTGTCCACGGAGAGTTTACAATGTCGTTGTATATCCAGGGTCTTCAAGGACGGGCTTTCTTTCGTGCATGTTATACAGTTGCAGTTTTTTCCGGTCCGGATAATCTTCACATACAGGGTATTACCGGCTTTGTTGAATAAATCGAACTTCTGACTGCAATCAGGATCAGATCATCACACTCCTGATCCCGTAGCGGTATCCCGTGGCAAAGCAAAAAATCAAGATCACTAACTGGGCGGCCTACAACAAGGCTCTCGTCAACCGTTGTTCGCTGACATTCTGGCTTGATGAGTCGGCCACCCAGGCCTGGTACGACGACCCAAAAACTTCTTCACGAGGGCGCCCACAACGTTATTCTGCATTAGCTATTTCCACCGTACTGATGCTCAAACGCGTCTTTCGTCTCACGCTACGTGCCGCTCAGGGATTCATTGATTCCATTTTTACGTTAATGAAGCTCCCGCTTCGTTGCCCGGATTATTCCTGCGTCAGCAGACGGGGCAAGTCCGTATGCACCCCGTTTAAAAACCCCACACGCGGTGAGATTACCCATCTTGTTATCGATTCCACCGGCTTAAAAGTTTTCGGTGAGGGCGAGTGGAAGGTTAAAAAGCACGGTAAGGAAAAGCGCCGCGTCTGGCGAAAACTGCACCTCGCCGTGGACGCCGAAACCCACGAGGTTATCTGTGCTGACCTATCACTGAACAACGTGACCGATGCGGAGGCATTCCCGGGTCTTATCCGCCAGACCCACCGGAAAATCAGGGTCGCTTCAGCTGATGGGGCTTATGACACAAAACGGTGCCATGACGAGCTAAGACGTAAGAAAATCAAGGCACTTATCCCACCGCGAACCCGCGCAGGCTACTGGCCAACGGAGTACGCAGACCGAAATCAGGCGGTAGCGAGGCAGCGGCTTACGGGGAGTAACGCCTACTGGTAATGGAATACAGATTACAACCGGCGGTCGGTGGCGGAAACGGCGATGTCTCGTGTAAAACAACTGTTCGGCGGGCACCTAACGCTGCGTGACTATGATGCACAGGTCGGAGAGGCTATGGCCATGATCCGTGCCTTAAACAAAATGACGCGTGCAGGCATGCCAGAAAGTGTACGGATTGCCTGAGAAAACGACTGATAGGGGGTAGTTTTATCTAAACCCGATTTATTCAACAAAGCCCACAAACATATGTAGATACCAGTAAACATCTTTGGATATCACTAGACGTAGGACTAGCTAATGTATTTGTTTTGAATGGATTTTATAGACATTCTGGGATGTTAGGAGACGTGCTAATGGTGTCCCCTGCAGGAATCGAACCTGCAACTAGCCCTTAGGAGGGGCTCGTTATATCCATTTAACTAAGGGGACGCAGCGGGCGCAGTATACCCATTTTTACGCTTGGGTTTAAGAGGTTATTGGCCTGATCGTCTGAAATGTAACCGGTTTTCTCTGTTTTTAGCCCATTTATTGCCGTTAGCCGCCCATCAATGTGAGTTTGTGGCTGAAGCCAGGCGCTTTGGGGAAAGGCGTGCGGCAGGAGCGAGGCATGTAACAGTGCCCCACAGCTGCCGCCGTGGTATCAAGGAGTTGTCTGGTTCTAAGGGGTTAAATTAAAAAGTTTTGCTGCATCTTGTTAAAGTCGGCGTCGGTAAAGCCTAATTCCTGCTTGATGTAACCCGCAACGCTACCAGATTGTTGTTTCATGGTGTTGAACACCTCAACAATAAAGGATTCGCGCGTATCAATCAGCGTATGCAGGTAATCAAGCACATTTTGGTCGTCGGTTATTTTACGGTAGGCTGCCATTTTTACCTCGTTGCGCTCCATCCGGTTGGCCTGGGTTAGCATGTAATCGGCAATAATGTCATCCTCTGAAACCCCCAGCATGGATAAAACCAATAAAGCGCCATAGCCCGTGCGGTCTTTGCCCCCACGGCAGTGCTGAATATGTGGGCTGTTGTCTTTATCTAACAACACCTCAATCATGGCCTTAAACGCTGTTTTAGATTTGTCACTGGTCACGAAGTGTCTGTATTGTTCTAAAACCTGTGCGCCTTGCCCATTGATCAGTTCTGCAGGGATATCACGCATAACGCTTTCGATCAGCATGCGATCTTCGTCACTGGGCTCGGCGGAAAACTGGGCCGCCAGCTCTGCGGTTTGTGCCGCTGCATCCAGGTGATAGGTTCTTTTTTCACCAACAGCGTCGTTGGGGTTTTTGGCAATCTCATTGGCACTGCGGTAATCAATAATGGTCTGTATCTGCAACGATTCGATGTATGCCACTGCCTGTGGGCTGAGGTGGTATAAATGGTTCGAGCGGTACAGCATTCCCCATTTTACTTGTTTGCCACCGGTACCCACGTAGCCGCCAAAATCCCGGAAGTTATTTAATCCGCCAACGGGAAGGGTTCTTTCTGCGGTAAGAAAAGTTTGGCCTCCCTGCTCGATAATAAAATAAACGCGTTGTTCGGCCTTTAACGGATCGTCCAATAAATAGGGGCTAGTGGCATTGTCTGTAATTAAATAGCGTTCCTGACTGTTGGTATCATTATCTTTTGTCCAGTATAGCGACACCGGGCCTGCATCTGAATTAAAGCTTATCTCGAATTGGGTCTTGTTTTTTCTGCTGACGGATAACTGAATCTTCGAATTCATCACTATTCCCTTTAACTTAAAATGCCAAACATGGAGCAAATGACGCCGAACACCATCATTGCAATGATGAGTGACACCGTATATTTTCCTTTAAACTTTTTGACCAGGAAGAATATGCCCAAGGAGAACAGTAACGTAAGCAGGTTAGGCGCAACCTTGTCAAACATCTCCTGGACTTTTATCGACTGCTCGCCAACCGCGATCACCAACGGGGTCGATATCTTGACGGTGGTGGCTATCAGCGAGCCTAGCACCATCACGCCCACCACGTTGGCCACGTTTGAGATGCGTTGAATGATGTTGGAGTTTTTCGACTGCTCGATTAAATCCACGCCCTTGTTGTAGCCATAATGGATAAAGAAATATTTCGAGCCTATGTTGACCAGGTTAAAGAGAATAAACATCAGTATCGGGCCGATAAGATTACCCTGTAGGGCAAATGCGGCACCGATACTGCCGCAGATCGGCAGCCAGGTGAATTTCAACAGGCTATCGCCTAAACCGGCCAGCGGGCCCATTAAACCGGCCTTAACAGAAACTACCGCTTCTTTCTCTTCTTCTGTGGTTTTTTCTTCCAGCGCGGCGGTAACGCCCAAAATTAGTGCGCCGGTGTTAATCTGTGAATTGTAGAATTCCAGATGCCGCTTCATAGCCCGTACGCGCGTTTCTTTATCGGCATCGGCATACAACTTGTCGAGCACCGGGATCATGCAATGCGCAAAGCCAATAGTTTGCAGCTTCTCATAGTTATATGAGAATGACATAGTCTGAATATTCCAGAAAATACGGTTTAAATCGGCCTTGGTCAGCTTTTTTTCCTGAGTGGTGGGGCTCACACCATGATATGAAATTGTCTCGTTCATAAGTCATACTCTTCTTCAGTGTCCGTTGCGGTCGCTTTGCTTTTTTCTGGTGCCGGAGTATTCATGCCGTTGGTATAAGCCATGTCATAAAGCACGGCAAAGGCCAAGGCGATAAAGGTAATCGGGATAATCGGCAGTTTTAAATAGGTGGTCAGAATAAAGCCCAGCAGGAAGAAGAACCACATCCGGCCCTTTAACAGCATCAGCAATAAGATACACACGCCGATGGCTGGGATCATTTTAGATGCCACGCCCATGCCGGTTAAAATGCTGGCCGGTATGGCTTCTAACACTTTGCTGACCAGGTCCCCACCAAAGTAGATTGCCAGGAAGCAGGGAACGGCACGGATCAAGAACCACAGCGGCGTCGAGAAATAGTGGACCTTGACCAGGCCTTGATAGTCCCCTGATTGAATAGATTTCTCCGCCCAGACGTTTAAGAAGCTGGCAAAAGAGCGCCAGACGATCAGCAGTTGCTGGCAAAGAATAGAGACCGGAACAGCCAGCGCGATACCCGCTGCAATACCGCCTTTGGAGGCGATACCCAAAGCGACGCCGATGATCGATCCCGCAATGATATCGGGAGCAGAGTAGGCGCCTACGTTACCGATGCCCATCCACATCAGTTCAAGCGTGGCGCTGATCGCCAACCCCTGAACCATGTCCCCCATGATGATGCCCGCTACCGTGCCGGTTAACAATGGCCGCCGCAGCATTTGTGGCCCTACATCATCCATTGAGCAGATACCTGCCCAAATAGCCACCAAGATTGCTTCCATTAACATCGTTGTATCCCCCAGCGATTACGTAAAAATTACCTAATCAATCGATCAATGTTTTCAGTTCCACAATGGGATCTTTCGGCACCATTTGTATTTCTACCGCAATATTTTTGGCAATCAGCGATTTAAACGCCTGCTCTTCTTCTGGTGTTACCGCAACGGCCCGCGAAAGGCTCTTTCTGCCTTCCTGCATTCTCATGCCACCCACGTTCAGCTTGTCGATTTTCAGCCCACCTTCTACCAGCGCGTGGACATCGACACTGTTGGTAAACAGCAGCATGGTGCGTCTTTTAATTTCTGCCTTTTTCAGTACATCGATAAACTTCTGTACGCCAAATACCTGAACCTTTAATTCAGGCGGTGCTGACATGGTGATCACCGATTGCTGAACGCTATCACCGGCAACCTTGTCATTAATAATCAGGATCTGTTCAATATCATGGTTTTTAACCCATGTGGTGATCACCTGGCCGTGAATAAGGCGGTCATCAATTCTGGCTAAATTAATTGGCATGGTATCTTTCCTTAAAGTTCGGTTGACTGTTCCCGCTTGGCTTGTAAGGCCTTCCCAACGTTGAAGCAACTATTTGGAAAAACCTCCTCGATAACGGTTCCAATCTCACTTAATGGCAACTCGCGATTGCTGAAAACTTCAAGCAGGGTCGGAATATTAAAACCGCAGAATAACAACACGTCATCATGGGTTAACAACAGCTCGCAAGACAAATTACACGGCGAGCCACCCATCATATCCACCAGGATCACCACTCCATTGCCCTGGTTAATCGATTTATAGGTGTCAAATAGCGTGACGCGCGCATCACTGATATTGGTGTCTTCCTGAATGGAGACCACCGCAACGTTTTCTTGCTTACCGATCAGCATCTCGGCACAGGTCAGCGCACCTTGGGCAAAGGGGCCGTGGCTCACTAATATGACAGGGATCTCAGCTTGCATCGTCTCTCCTGGATAATTCTTTATGTAACATTGTTACTTTGTGTGTTTTATTTTTTAGTAATACTATTACCTTTAAATTGAAATGGACACCATGAGAAGTGGATTTTCTGCGTTCTGAGAAGCCGATCACCCTTTGGTGGTTAATGCTGCCTGGAAGGCTGTTTTTGGCTTGAGGAGGAGATGGGGATGTGGGGACCAAAGATGAGGAATAGTAGGTAGGGGGCTAAGGTGCGGATTGTATGAGCGGGCGCAGCATGCAGCGCCCCTACATTTTTAACCCAGCGAGGGTATGTGTGTAGTGGTCAACAAAAACTGGCCACGGTTTTAGAGTTTATCCAGAACAACTGTTCTGATTCATTCGGTGTCAGCCCACCATTATACTGATGAGGCCGGAGCTGACTGTAATAACCCGTTATGTAA
>Ga0302347_1001639_pt1 | contig 26186 bp, 22 predicted proteins | sample PhyWR1_FD_202178 | JGI IMG/M metagenome (GOLD analysis project Ga0302347, IMG submission 202178) | Leaf surface microbial communities from wheat plants in UC Gill Tract Community Farm, Albany, California, United States - DLSL W.R1 (v2)... | ecosystem: Host-associated > Plants > Phyllosphere >...
TGGGCGGCGGTCAATGCCGCCTCCAGGTCCTCGCACATGATGCCCAAGTGCGCCATGCGCCCCTCTGGCCCAGTGAAGTCCGGCTGATGGATGAACTGCAGGCCGCCGAGGGTCCAGTACTGCGCCGGCTGCTCGACGTCGCCCTGCACTTCACGCATGGTCATGCCGCATACCTCGCTGAAAAAGCGGATATGCCACTGGATGTCCTGCACCCAGAACGCCACGTGTTCGAGGTAGGCTTTTGCCTGGCTCATGGGGTATCCCTCTTCTGGTGATCGGCCATGGCGCGCTCGATGCCCTTGATGCAGGCCACCAGGGTCGCATTGACCGGCGTGGCCACGCCATGGCGCTGGCCCCAGCGCACGACGGAGCCGTTGATGAAGTCGATTTCGCTGATCGAGCCTTTTTCCAGGCTCTGCAGCATCGAGGTGCGAAAGCTCGCCGGCAGGCCCTCAGCGGCCAAGGTCCAGGCGGCGTCAGGGCTGCTCAGGCTGAGTCGGATGCCAGCGCGCTCGGCCACGGCGATGGCTTCGGCCACGGCGGCCTTGGCGGTACTTTCCAGCAGCGGCTCGCTGTACAGCTGGCCATAGCTGAGCATGGTGATGCCGCTTAATGCGCCGGTGGCGACGTTGACCAGCAGTTTGTCCCACATGGTGCCAAGAATGTTGTCGCTGACCGTGGTGGCCAACCCGGCGCCGTTGAAGACTTCGGCGATGGCCTGCACCCGCGGTGTCAGCTGGCCATCCAGTTCACCGATAAAGGTCTGTTTGCCGGCTACGCCTGCGCGGATCGAACCGGGCGCCAGCAGCACGCCACCGACATAGGTCTTGCCGGCCAGCACCCGCTCACGACCGACGGCGTCGGCCAGGATGTCTTCGTGACCGAGGCCATTCTGCAGCGACAGCACCAGCGTCTGCGGCCCGATCAGCGCGGCAGCACCGGCGATGGCCTCGGCGGTGTGGAACGACTTCACCAGCACCACCACCAGGTCGGCCACGCCGACATCTTCGGCTTCGATAGCAGCGTTGACCGGTACCTGCCGCTCACCTCGTTCGTCGTGCACCTGAAGCCCGTGCAGGTTCATCGCCTCGACGTGCGCCCGGCCGCGGTTCAACAACCAGGTTTCATGCCCCGCCTCGCTCAGGGCCGCACCAATGGCGCAGCCCAGGGCACCGGCGCCCAGAATGCAGATTTTCACGTCGCAGACCTCTTGTGGTTTGCGACTACCTTATGCAGCGAGGGTTATTTGCGCTATACAATGGCTTCAATACCATCATTGAGATTCGCAATAATGAAAGCGCTGGAGGCCCTGCCCGAACCCAAGCTGCTGCAGCTGTTCGACGTGCTGTACCAGTGCCGCAGCGTGACCCGCGCCGCCGAGCAGTTGGGGCAGAGCCAGCCGACCATCAGCATCTGGCTGGCGCGCCTGCGTGAACAGTTGAACGACCCGCTGTTCGTGCGCACGCCTGGCGGCATGGCCCCTACCCCACGCGCAGACCAGTTGATCGGGCCGTGCCGCGAGGTGCTGGAATCGCTGCGGCGGCTGACCGCCTGGGAACCGCAGTTCATCGCCGGCACAGCGCAGCGGCGCTTTCGCCTGTGCGTCAGCGATGCCAGCCATATCACCTTGCTGCCGAGCATCCTCAACCACCTGCGCAACCATGCCCCCGGCATCCGCCTGGAGGCAGCGCGCATCGATGGCAATACAGAGAGCGCGCTGGAATCGGGCGAAGCGGACCTGGCCATCGGCTTCGTACCCTGGCTGGGTGGAGGGATGTACCAGCAGGTGCTGTTCGAGCAGGACTGGGTGTGCCTGAGCAACCCGCTGCATCCCCGCCTGGGCAAGGGCATGAGCTTGACCCGCTACCGCGCCGAGGGGCATGTCCAGATCAGTTTCGGCACCGGGCAGAAGCTGCTGGAGGCAGGATTGGCGCGGGCCGGGATCGAGCGGCGGATCATGCTGGAGCTGCCGGCGTTTCTCGGGTTGGGGATGATAATCGGCACCACGGATCTACTGGCCACCCTGCCGCGGCATATCGGGCAGACACTGGCTGACATGCATGGGCTACGGGTGCATGACTGCCCGTTTGCGGTGGAGGGGTTCACAGTCAAACAGCATTGGCATGCCCGATATCATCAGGACAGTGGCAATCGGTGGTTGCGGGAAGTCGTTCGTGGGCTGTTCCAGCCGGCAAGCCAGTCGTGATGTGGTTTCGACTTTGATAGATGTGATTACAGCAGGCCAACCGCCCTGCCCTGACGAAGCCAGGGCAGGAGCGAATCAACGTCAGCTCACCACGTGCAGGTAATGCAGGTGGCGCTCGTACTGATCCAGGATGTCGCCTATCACGTCGTCGCGGCTCCAGCCCATGATGTCGTAGTCCTGGCCGCCTTCGCGCAAATGCACTTCGGCGCGGAAATACTTGCGGGCATCGCCGCCGTCTTCGGTATCGCGCATGACGAAGCTTGGCGTATTGAATGCCCGTGGCCGTACTTCGTAAAGGAAACGCCCCTCACCGGCATGGGAGAGTTCGAGCGTAACCCGCCCATCGTCGCGTTCACCCACATTCACGTCGTAACCTTGCTTGCGCAACTCTACGGCGACCTCGTCACAGGCGGGCTTTACCACCTCGGCGATGAAGCGGGTCACATGGGCCCGACGCGGCATCATGGCGATACTGCGCAGTCGACGCTGCCAGCCTCCGTGCGGGTCACGGCCATGCCGGGGGCCAGGCAAGGCCTGATTACGCAACCCCCGGCGAGTGGCATCCAGACTGAGCGCCTTGAACAAGCCCCAGATCGAGATCAGCAAGATGGCAGCGAACGGCAAAGCACTCGCGATGGTCGCCGTCTGCAACGCCTTGAGCCCGTTGGCCAGCAACAACGCGATCGCCACCGCGCCAATGCTGACTGACCAGAAGATACGTTGCCACAGCGGTGAATGGCCTTGCCCGGACGAAGCCAGCATATCCACTACCAGCGCACCGGAGTCCGCCGACGTCACAAAAAACACCACAACCATCAGCACCGCGATCAACGAAACGACGCTGGAGAACGGGAAATGCTCAAGGAAGGCAAACAGGGCAAGGGAACTGTCTTCACTGACCACCGCTGCCAGCTCCTTGACGCCATCGTTGAGGATCATATGAATTGCCGAGTCGCCGAACACGGTCATCCACAGCAGGGTGAAACCCGCGGGCACGAACAGTACGCCGCAGACGAACTCGCGAATGGTCCGGCCTCGAGAAATACGTGCGATGAACAGGCCCACGAACGGCGACCAGGACAACCACCAGCCCCAGTACAACAAGGTCCAGCCACCGATCCAGTCAGTAGGCTCATACGCGTAGAGGTTGAAGGTTTTGTTGACGATGTCGGACAGATAGGCGCCGGTATTCTGTACATAGGTCTGCAACAGGAACACCGTGGGCCCTAGCAGCAGCACGAACAGCATCAGGATAACCGCCAGGCTCAGGTTGAGCTCGGAGAGGATGCGAATCCCTTTATCCAGACCGCTGGCCACCGAGAGCGTCGCCAATGCGCAGGTGGCGGCGATGAGGGTGACTTGCACGGTAGTGTTTACCGGCAAACCGAACACATAGTGGAAACCACTGTTGATCTGCAATACCCCATAACCCAACGAGGTCGCCACGCCGAACACTGTGCCGAGAATGGCGAAAACATCGACGGCATGCCCGATAGGGCCGTAAATCCGCTCGCCGATCAGCGGATAGAGCGCCGAGCGCAAGGTCAAGGGCAGGCCGTTGCGAAAGCTGAAATAGGCCAGAATGAGCGCGACGATGGCGTAGATTGCCCAGGCATGCAGGCCCCAATGGAAAAAGGTGATTTTCATCGCTTCACGGGCCGCGGCAACGGTGCCGGGATCACCTACGGGCGGCGTGGTGAAGTGCATGACCGGCTCGGCCACGCCAAAGAACATGAGGCCGATCCCCATGCCAGCCGAGAACAGCATGGCAAACCAACTGCTCTTGCGGTAATCCGGCTCACTGTGGTCCGGGCCCAGCTTGATATCGCCGTAACGGCTCACGGCCAGAAACACCACACTGATCAACACCAGCGCTACAGTGAGAATGTAGAACCAGCTGGCATTGGTGATGATCCATTGCTGGACTTGCTCGAAGAGCGTCTGGGCGTGCTCCTGAAATGCAGTGGCGTACAAGACCAGAAGAAAGATGAGGATTGCGCTGCTGTAGAAGACGGGTGGGTTGAGGGTGCTCCTCGGTTTGGGGGCTGCAGTCATTACGGCAGTTCTCCTTGTAAGGCGATGTGCACAGCGCGCCTGAATACGCCGACATTTCCCAAGGCTAGCAGGTCGGTAACTACCCGCTTGCCTAGCTCCATAGGCTCGAAACCAACATAAACCCTAACGTTCGCAGGAAAAAATCTCAAATCACCACCGTGCCGCCTGGGACTGGAAGCTCCAGTTTTTTTTCATTTGAAGGCGGTTGTTCGGTACACTAGCCGACGGGTGCCAACTGCATAGTGCAGGGGGGCAGGTTAAAGAACAGCGCAGGTCGGGCCGCCATGCGGGAGTACTTGCGCCTATGCATAACACAGAATTGCCTCGCGTCCAGGCACTGGCCGAGCGTGCCTTCGCCAACCTTGAGCGTTTCCTGCACATCGAAGCGGTCAGCGGCATTGTCCTGCTGGTTGCCGCTGTGGCTGCCCTGATCTGGGCGAACTCTCCGGCCGCAGACAGCTATGAAGCCCTTTGGCATACCCCCTTGACGATCGGCGTGGGCTCGCTGGTCTATTCGCAGTCACTGCACTTCTGGATCAATGATGGCTTGATGACCATCTTCTTCCTGGTCGTGGGCATGGAGATCCGTCGCGAGATCCACGAGGGCGCACTGTCCAGCTTGCGCCAAGCCACGCTGCCCATGGCTGCCGCCCTCGGCGGCGTAGCGGTACCCGCCCTGCTCTACCTGGCTTTTGGCCACGCGCCGGCAGACCAACAAGGCTGGGCTGTGCCGACGGCTACGGATATCGCCTTTGCAGTAGGTGTGTTGGCGCTGCTCGGCAAGTCGATCCCATCGAACGTGCGGGTGTTTCTGCTCGCTCTGGCAATCATCGATGACATCATTGCCGTGCTGATCATCGCCTTCTTCTACTCGGGCGGCCTTGATTACAGCGGTTTCGGCGTTGCGGCAATCGGTCTGTTGATGGTGATCGGGCTGCAGAAGATGGGTGTGGGTTCTGCCTACGCCTACCTCATTCCTGGTGTGATCACCTGGCTGGGCATCTTGCTGACCGGAGCCCACCCTACCCTCGCTGGCGTTGTGCTGGGCCTGATGACTCCGGTCAAGGCAATGCCGATGCGTGAGCGCCCGCTGGATGCCATTACCCGCTTCACCGGAGAACTGCTGGGGCGCGCCAAGTCGCCTGAGCAGGACGCCAGCGACCTTATGGACCCGTTGAAACGGCTGCGCCTGGCCCAGCGCGAACTGGTACCGCCGGTGGTGCGCATGCAAGGTACCCTGCACCCTTGGGTCGCCTTCGGCATCATGCCGGTATTTGCCCTGGCCAATGCCGGAGTTAGCCTCTCGGGTGTCGACCTGTCCGCCGAGGGCCCCCAGTGGGTCATGATCGCCGTGGTTGCCGCGCTGGTCGCTGGCAAACCCGTGGGCATCGTCGGCGTCAGTTGGCTGATGGTCCGGTTGGGCTGGTGCGTGCTTCCCGCCGAGGTCAACTGGCGCAGCATTACCCTGGTCGGGCTGCTGGCCGGCATCGGCTTCACCATGTCGATTTTCATCGCCAACCTTGCCTTCGTCGACCCTGGTTCACTAGGGGCGGCGAAACTCGGGGTTCTGGCCGCGTCGGTGGTGGCGGCTGTGCTGGGCTTGAGTTGGGGTGTGTGGTGCAGGCGAGGAGCAGTGTCTGCTAACAGCGCAGGCTCAGCCACCCAGCGCTAATCCTGGTCAGGGGGCGTCCTGGGCCTTCAGCTCAGGCTTGATCGCACAACTTGAACGCGATGGTACCCACCAGTTCAAGGTGATTTGATCGAACCCATGCCCCCCTTGCGCTAATGCCAGTCAGTCAAGGCCAAAGGGGCTGCTGCGCAGCCCCAATGGCTTAACTGACTGACGGGAGAGGAGCGTGTTCAGGTTTCTGGTCATGTGTTCCCATACTTCGCCTCAGATCGAGCGCTGGTTCACGCGCATGGAAAGCTGTTCGGCGCTTTCTTTGCGTTCCGAATAACGATCCACCAGAAACTGCTGGCGATCACGTAACAGCAGGGTGAATTTCACCAGTTCTTCCATGACGTCCACCACGCGATCGTAGTACGCCGACGGTTTCATGCGGCCTGCGTCGTCGAACTCCAGATAGGCCTTGGGCACCGACGACTGGTTGGGGATAGTGAACATGCGCATCCAGCGGCCCAGCACCCGCAGTTGGTTGACTACGTTGAACGATTGCGAGCCACCGCAGACCTGCATCACCGCCAGTGTCTTGCCCTGGGTGGGGCGCACGGCGCCAAGCGCCAGGGGAACCCAGTCGATCTGGGCCTTGAACACGGCAGATATTGCGCCGTGACGCTCCGGCGAGCACCAGACCTGGCCTTCCGACCACAGCACCAGATCACGCAGCTCCTGCACCTTGGGATGCTCCACCGGCACGTCGTCAGGTAGCGGCAGGCCAGAGGGATTGAACAGACGCGTCTCGGCGCCGAAGTGCTCCAGCAGGCGCGCTGCTTCTTCTACCAGCAAGCGGCTGAAGGAGCGCTCGCGGGTCGACCCATATAGCAACAGGATGCGCGGCTTGTGCGCGCTGGCAGGGATTTCAGCTGGCGGCAGGTCGAACAGCGAGAGATCGAGATTAGGCAGTTGCTCGGACATGTTTCCTCCTGCTCAGAGAGCACCAATGCGATCCAGCTCGCGTTTGAGCTGGTCGCGGCCAAGGATGTCGAAAGGAAGAGCGAGGAACGCCCGGCAGCGCAACTCGATGCGGGCCAGGGTGGCGTGGAATGCAGCGTCGATCGACGCTTCGTCAGCCACGACATCGGACGGATCCTCAAGCCCCCAGTGCGATTTCAGTGCAGGGCCGAAATACACCGGGCAAGCTTCACCGGCAGCCTTGTCGCAAACGGTGATGACGATATCAGGAGGGCAACCCTCGAACGCGTCATTGCCCTTGCTGCTCAGCCCATCCGTCGCGATGCCGGCATTCTGCAAGGTGGTCAGGCTGCGCGGCAACACCTGGCCTTTCGGAAAGCTGCCGGAACTGACGGCTTCAAATCCGTGAGGCGCCAGGTGATTGAACATGGCCTCGGAAAGGATACTGCGGCAGCTGTTGGCTGTGCACATGAACAGGACTCGCATGGGGGGCTCCTCCGCTTCGTGGCGGATGTCAGAGGCTAAGGCGCAATGCCAGGGCCGAAAGGGTGATCAACAGAACTGGCAGCGTCAGCAGGATGCCGACCTTGAAGTAGTACCCCCAGGTGATGCGCATGCCTTTGCGCTCCAGCACGTGCAGCCAGAGCAGCGTGGCGAGGCTGCCGATGGGGGTGATTTTGGGGCCGAGATCGCAGCCGATGACGTTGGCGTAGATCATCGCTTCACGCACCAGCCCTTGCGCCTCGCTGGCCTGAATCGACAAGGCGCCGACCAGCACGCTGGGCATGTTGTTCATGACCGAAGACAGCAATGCAGCGATCAACCCGGTGCCGATGGCGGCGCTCCACAGCCCTTGCTGCGCAAGGCGATCGAGCAGCTGGGTGAGCATATCGGTGAGACCGGCGTTCTTCAGCCCGTACACCACCAGGTACATGCCTAGAGAGAAGACCACCACCTGCCAGGGCGCTTCGCGCAGGACACGACGGGTTGAGATGCGATGCCCGCGAGCGGCGACGGCAAAGAGGATTGCCGCACAAGTTGCAGCTACCGCACTGATCGGAATACCCAGTGGTTCCAGGGCGAACAGGCCGATCAGCAATACCACCAGTACCCAGCCACCGACGTTGAAGGTCGCGCGGTCATGAATCGCCTCGCTCGGCGGCTTCAGGGCCGCGACTGTGTAATGTCTCGGGATATCACGGCGGAAGAACAGGAACAGCACCAGTAGGGTTGCGGCCACGCTGACGAAATTCACCGGCACCATCACCGAGGCGTATTCGCTGAAGCCGAGCCTGAAATAGTCGGCCGAAACGATGTTCACCAGATTGGAGACTACCAGCGGCAGGCTCGCCGTGTCGGCGATGAAGCCGGCGGCCATGACGAAGGCTAGCGTGGCGGCGGGCGAGAAACGTAGCGCAAGCAGCATCGACATGACGATGGGCGTGAGTATCAGCGCCGCCCCATCGTTGGCGAACAGCGCTGACACCGCAGCACCGAGCAGCACGCAGAACGCGAACAATCGATAGCCACTGCCGTTTGCCCAGCGTGCCACGTGCAGCGCGGCCCACTCGAAGAACCCCGCCTCGTCCAGCAGCAGGCTGATGATGATGACGGCGATGAAGGTGGCGGTGGCGTTCCAGACAATGGCCCACACGGTCGGGATGTCATGCAGCGAAACGGCACCCGCCGCCAGGGCTATGAGGGCACCGAGCGCGGCACTCCAGCCAACGCCAAGCCCCTTCGGTTGCCAGATGACCAGGATGAGGGTGAAAACAAAGACGGCGATTGCGACCAGCATGAAGATCTCGCTCGATGTGGGTCAGCAGCAGGCAGCGTCACGGACGGGGCGGCCGTCCATGTTCTGCAACCGAAGCGAGTTGCCTGCCAGCCACTGTGAGTTGGCCTGCAAGGTCATCTGCAGCATTTCATGGACCCAGGCGGGGAGCTCCGGGTTAAGGCGGTAGTACACCCACTGCCCCTGGCGACGATCCAACAGCATGCCATTGCTGCGCAGCTGCGCGAGGTGGCGGCTTATCTTGGGTTGGCTGTCGTTCAGCGCGCACATCAGTTCGCAGACACACAGTTCACCGAGGCTGGCGATCAGCAGGGTGGCACGAGCACGGGTCTCGTCGGACAGGCTCTTGAACACATCGGGCGGGGTAATCATGGCGGCACCAATACATATGGATAGCCGAATATACGGATTTACATATGTCATGTGCAAGGATTTCTAGAACAATCATCAAAGCGTACAGGGCCAGATGCGTGAGAGCGTGGTGGACTCAGTCCACCGGGAGCAGCACCGTGGCGGCTAGCCCACCGCCAGCCCGGTTGTGCAAACGCACGTGGCCACCCAGCCGGTCGACGATGGTCGCTACGATGGACAGTCCAAGGCCTGCACCATTCGGGCTATTACGGCTGTAAAAACGCTCGAATACGCGCGACAGACTCGCTTCATCGATACCCGGCCCCTCGTCCTCGACGACCAGTTCGAAGTGATTGTCCAGGCGCCTGAGTGACACGGTGATCCGGCCAGCGGGCGGTGAGTGCTCCACCGCGTTGGACACCAGGTTCTGCAGGGCAATGCCCAGGGCGCCGGCATCGATCGCCAGGTGATGGTCGCCTTCACCGATGTCCAACGAGGGCTCAAGCCCGCGGTCCAATATCCACGGGGTCAGGTCAGCCAAGGTCTCGGTGACCACGGCGGCCAGGTCGACCTGTGTGCTCGCGCGCTGCCCCAACCTTGGCTCGACACGGGCGAGCGTAAGTAACTGGTTGACCACCCGGGTGAGCCGGTCGACCCCGCCCATCAGAAAGCCCAGCGCCTTTTGCCGCTCGGCATCGCTGCTGGCCTCCAGCGCGTTTTGCGCATGCAGCCGCAGAACGGCCAGGGGTGTACGCATTTCGTGGGCGGCATCGGCAATGAACCGATGCTCACGCCGCAACAAGTCCTCGATCTGCGCCAGCAAGCGGTTGATGGCGGCCTGCATGGGCTCTAGCTCCGAGGGCAGCGGCACCAACTGCAGCGGCTCCAGCGAATCGGCGTGACGCCCACGGATGACGTTGGCCATGTTCTGCAACGGCCGCAATCCCCAGCCGATAGCGGCCCAAACCAGCAGTGCCAAGGCCAGGCTGCCGAGCAGAAACGGGAACAGGGTGTGCCGAACGATGCGGTCGATAAGGTCGTAGCGCACATCGTCGCGCTCGCCTACCCAGATCACCCAATGCCGTTCCGGTACCGGCAGCACAAAGCCGCGCCACTGCTTGCCACCACTGGATAAATCGTAAAACCCGGGGGCCGTCGGTGGAGGGTCGATGCTCGGCGCACTGGGTGTGTGCACTATCAGGCCAGCGCCGTCCTGCCAGACCTGGAAGGCCAACTTGCTCTCGTAGGGGTGGCCTACCCGATGGTGACCCGCCTGTGCCAATGCCACGTTGAATGCCTGGTACATCGCTTCACGCGAGCCACTTTGCACCGGCAGGCTCATGACGCCTTGCAGCAAGCGAGCGTTCTGGGCCAGGTGCGCGTCGTACACTTCGTTAATTTCATGACGGCTGTCGTGATAGTTATAGAGTGCCAGCAGGCCGGAACCCAGCAGCAGCAGCAGCATCACCCGCCACAGGGTGCGCTGGCGCAGCGAGCTCATGCCTTGGCCTCGACCAGGTAACCAATGCCGCGCACCGTGCGAATGAGGCCGTTGAACAGCTTCTTGCGCAGGTGGTAGATATTCACCTCCAACGTATTGCTCTCGGGCTCCTCATCCCAGCCATACAGCAACTGGGTCAGGCGTTCACGGGTGAAAACCTTGCCGGGTTGCGCCAGCAACTCATGCAGCAGCACGTACTCCTTCGGGGTCAGTACCACTTCAACGCCGTGGTAGTGAACCTGCTGGGTGGCCGGGTCGAGGCTGACCCCGGCATGTTCGATCAACACCTTGGCGCGCCCGGCGCTGCGGCGCAGCAAAGCCCTGAGGCGCGCCTTCAACTCGTTGAGGTCGAACGGCTTGACCAGATAGTCGTCGGCACCTGCGTCCAGGCCGGTGATGCGATCGTCGAGGGCATCCCGTGCGGTGAGGATCAGCACCGGCAGGCTGTCGCCGCCGGCGCGTACCCGCCGCAGCAGTTCAATGCCATCCATGCGGGGCAATCCCAGATCCAGGATCACCAGGTCGAAGGTCTCGTGCTGCAACGCATGCAAGCCACTGACACCGTCCCGCAACCAGTCGAGGGTATAGCCCTGCTGGCGCAAGCCGTCACAGATCCCTTCGCCCAGCGCGATGTCATCCTCAACCAGCAATAGCCGCATGTTCAGTCCTGTTTGTCCTTGATCGCCTTGAGTAAAGCATCGATATCGGCCCGGCGGCCCTGGTCAGCCAGCTCGCGCCCCGGCCGGGGCGGTGCCTGCAAAGCCTTTTGCAGGGCTGCGGTAGCCTCCGGGTAGCGCTTCTGCCGATACAGATGATCAGCCCAGAAATAGTTGCTGTCGATACCGTTGGGGTTGATCTGCAAGGCTTTGCGCAGCATCTTGTCGGCCATCTCGGTATCACCGAAACCAATCGGCCAGCCGGGCACTTGATCGTACAACGTGCCCAGGCTGGTATAGGCGGAGCCCTGCAGGGCGTTGGGGTCCAGCTTCATGGCCTGCTCCAGGCTTGCCCTCGCCGCCTTGACCTTGCCCAGTGCGCCAAGGCCACCGGTGGCGCCCGCCCAGCTGCTGTTGATGATGCCATCCCAGATCAGTGGTTCAGCTGTGCCGGGGTATTGATGCACGAATGCAGCCGCGTCACCCGCCAGTTGTTCGAAGGCGTCGGCGCGCTTGTCCTTGGGTAACTGGTACTGGATCTGTGCCCAGCGCTGCTGCAGCTCGCTCAGGTGCTGCGTACCTGCCTGGTCCAATGCCCAGGTAACGGGGGCGAAGGCCAGCAAGCTGGCAATAAGCAGTCGCTTCATTTGATCGATTCCTTGGAGTGGCTACCGATGTAGCGGCGGATGACAGGCAGTTGTTTGCGCAGTGCTCGATCGACCACCCCCGGCAACATGCCGTTGATGCGCACGAAGAGCTTTTCCGGCCAGCCCAGGTACAGTTCGCTGCGTTCTGACTGCACCGCCTCGAGCACTGCACGGGCGACATCCGCCGGGTCGTCCATGCCGACCTTCAACGCCTGATTGAGCGCTGTTGCAGCGCTGCTGTTCATCGCCGTACGCGTCGCCCGGGGCGCTGCATAGAGCACATTCACCGCGGTATCGGCCAGCTCGCGGCGAAGCGCTTCCGAGAAGCCGCGCAGCGCGAACTTGCTGGCGCAGTAGGTGGCATAGCCGGGATAGCCGATCGAGCCATAGGTGGAGCCGACATTGACCACCAATGCCCTGGGCTGGGCGCGCAGCAACGGCAGGCAGGCGCGCGTCAGTTGCACAGGGGCCTTCAGGTTGATGTCCAGCAACTCGTCGAGTGCGTGCTCGTCCAGTTGGTCGAGCAAGGCGAAGCGGTTTACCCCGGCAGCGTTGATCAGCACATTTACGCCACCCATTTCGCGAGCCCGACCGACAACCTGCTCGCGCCCTTCCCGGGTACGCAGGTCGGCGGTCTGCCAACGCAGACGGTCCGGGTAACGGTTCATCAGGCCGGCCAGCTTGCCCATGTGCCGGCTGACCGCCAGCACCCGGGCACCCGCCGCGCACAGTTGTTCGGCCAGCTCCAGGCCGATGCCACCACTGGCACCGGTAAGAATTACCACGGACTCAGGCAAACGCATGGCGCACCTCGTGCTGCCCGGCGCGTGGCAGGCCTTGGAACATCTCGGTGTACAGACGGTAGACGATCCTGGCAGCGTGAATGACGGCTAGCTGGTCACTCTCATCATCGAGGCGGTCCATCAGCTGTTTATAGGTCACCATGTGGTCCTGGTCGAGCGCACCATGGGAGCTGAGGTAGCTGAAGGCCTGCTCAGGCAGGGCAAGCGTACTTTGGATAGCGCCCGCAGCCTGGGTAGCCAAGGCGATGCTGGTGCCTTCGAGCACATTGACCATGCCAAACAGCCCTACCGGGTTGCCACGGGCGATCAAGTCGTAAAGGTAGGCGACCATCAGCTCGATCGATTGCGCTGGCCGACCGTCACGTACGGCCTCCCAGTTGCCGCCGCAGGCCTTGATGTCGTTGAGGATCCACTGCTCGTGGCCGTACTCCTCCTCTATGTATTCGCACACGGCACCGCGCAGCCACTCCAGGCGCGACGGCAGACGCGCGCCACACGCCATCATCAGCGGGACGGTGTGGCGCACATGGTGATAGGCCTGGGTGAGGAAGGCGATGTAGCTGTCCAGGCTGACCTGGCCGACCAGCGCGTCCCGTATGACCGGCACGGCGAACAACGCGTGACGTTCCTGGGTAGTTTGTGTTTGCAGAGTGTCGAAAAAGGACATGGTCAACCTCACAGCGAAATGTCGGATAACAGGGTGTGATAGCGCTGCAGGATCGCCTCGCGTCGCGGGCGGCCGTTGGCAGTCAAGGTTTCGTCACGGTCGCTCAATGGCGCGGGAAGACGGCGCCAGGTATGCACCCGGGCGTAATCGGGCAATTGCGCGTTGCTGTTTTGTACGGCCTGTTCGATGGCCTCATCGCTGGCCGTGGGGTCCAGTGGCCAGAGCAGTGCCAGGTTGCGCGGCAGGCCTTCGCCATGCACGAACGCCTGGGCAATCACGGCGCCTTGGGTGAGCTCGGACTCTACCCATTCCGGGTTGACGTTACGCCCGAAACTGGTGATGAACTGGTGCTTCTTGCGTCCGTCCAGGTAGAGGTAACCCTCTTCGTCGAGGTGACCCAGGTCACCCGTTGCCCACCACTTGTCGCTGACAGGTGTGTCCCCCAGGTAGCCCAGCAAGGTCGAGCCGGCCACAAGCACCTCGCCATCACCCGAGATGCGCACCTGCACATGGGGCAACGGCTTGCCAACGCTGCCAGCGCGCACAGCCCCTGGGCGGTTCAGCGCCACCACTGAGGCGCACTCGGACAGCCCGTAACCCTCGAACACCGGCAAGCCCACCGCCTCGGCCCGGGCCAGCAGGCTGGGGGATACGCGAGCGCCACCCACCGCCACGAACCGCAGCGGACCCACACGCATGAGCCCGCGCTCGATGGCAGTGACCAACCCCATCAGCAACTGCGGCACAAGGATCAGGCTGTGCGCGCCACTGAGCGCAATTGCCGCCAGCAAGCGCGTGAAATCCACCTGGCTTGCCCCGCCCATGCCCAGCTGTTGCTGCGGGTAGAGCTGGACGCAGGCGCCCGCAATGAGCGCGGCGTAAACGCCCAGGTTCTCCAGCAAGACACCCAGCGGCAGTACCGCCAGGTAATGCTGCGGCTCGGCGGGCCGGCTGGCAGCCTCTAGTTCACGCGCCACCCGCAGCATGGTCTCAGCCCCCAGGCACACGCCTTTGGGTGCCCCGGTGCTGCCAGAGGTATAGGTGATCTTTGCCGTGCCCGCCGGCATCGCAATGGCGCCGTGCGCTCGCCTCCAGAAGTCCCCTGGCTGATGCTGGGCAAAGCCTTGCTCGAGTAGCTGAGCCGTCCATGGTTGTTGGCACAGAACAATCGTGGCACCACTCTGCCTCAGGCAATGTCGGAACTGAGCCGCGCTCAAGAACGACGGTACGATCACACAAGGGCGCTCGGCGAACAGTGCCGCCAGGTCCCAGAACAGCACTTCAGGCCCGTTATCCAGTACCACCACGAACGCGCCCGGTGGTTCACTCTGCAAACGGGCGATACGGGACTCAACCTCGTCGAGAAGCCCCCTGTAAGTGAAACGCTGAACCGGGCCCTGCACAGCTACATCATCAGGTCTGTGCTCGGCATGCTGGAGCAGTAAAGCCCGAAAGGCGCTCGGTTCATGCGGCATGACCGGCCTCCGGGGCCAAGCAGGGAAACCCAAGGCGTTGGAACACCCCCCCGCGGGTCAGGGCATCGAAGCCAACGCCGATGCTGCCGGCGAATACCTGAGGACGTTGATCGTAGTAGCTACCCCATTGGTCCATCTGGCCCTGTAGACGTTCTGGGTCGGCCGCGGCCAATACCGTGGGCATCAATCCCAGCCGCCGGAAACTGTTGATCAGCGTCGCCGCGCCTGTGAATGTGACCCACTCAAGACCGCGCATAGCTAACAGCCACGTCACGGCAATGATCATGATCCGCGCGCTGCCGGCGCTGAGTGACGCCAGGTTGCCCACCTCAACCATGCATGCTCGGTCCCGAGAAACGCCTGCAACCCGAGAGATGGCCGCCTCTATTGGCTCATCCAGATATCGCTCAAGGAACAGCGGACCTTCGCTCGCCGGTCGCATGCCGGCGGCGGCTATCAGTCGACCATGGCTGTCATGTAAGGCCAGCAGCTCTGGCAAGTAATGCTGCACATCTGCCTGATGCACGCTGGCAAAGCACTGGTGGATGAAATGCTGCAAGTCTTCACGTGCAGGATCACCTGCCACATGGAGCGTCAGGTGAGCGTGATGGTCGGCATGGCTGCCGATGGGTAGCGGGAGCAGATTGCTCCAGTGAGGCTGGGTCATGAAATTCCCCCCGGTTTGGGTTCGACGGAGGGATTATCGGGATCGAATCTGAATGGAATCTGAAGTCGAACAGGCTATTTGTGACCATGGTACGGCGCTTGGAATGAACGCATTCCCCTGCAAGGGCTGCGCATTGGCTGAACGTCCGCCAAGGGTCGAAAGCTGCCGGTCACGCCCCTTGGCGGACATCTGTAACCGGGGCCGCGTCGCGGCCCATCGCCGGCAAGCGCGGCTCCCACAGGTACAGCGCATGCCTGAAGGCTGGCGATATTCCTGTGGGAGCCGGCTTGCCGGCGATGAGGCCGGTACTGACTACAGAGCTTTGGATCAGCTGTTGCAAATCAACCCGGCAGTGCCGCCAACACCGCACCCACCATGCGATTGAACGTAGCCGGCGAGTCCACGATTCGCGCGGGGGCGTTTGCCTCGCCGTCAGCACGCGTGGCGCGACGGCCCTGGTCGGCGGTGGCCGAGAGCTTGACGATCACCAGTTCGCGACGGGGGTTGATGTAGATTTTCTGCCCGAAGCGCCCGCTGGCCTCGACGGAACCTTCACCGTCATTTTTTTGGTACCAGTAATTGCGGTAGCCGTAGCCAGGGCGCCCAGGGCCGAGGCTGCCTTGGGCGAACACTGCCGGGTCCGCAGGCTGGAAAGTGCTGTGCACCGCCTGGTTGAAACTGTCGCCCTTGGCATCGCGGGCCAGTTCGCGGCGTACCAGTTCGGCAAAGCGGGCGGTGTCGCGCAAGTTGCAGCTGATGCCGCCGCTGGCCATTTCGGTACCGAGCGGGTCGACTTGCACATAGGCATCGTCCTCGGCGAAGCGTGACCACAAACGCTGCTCGACCAACTGCGCCCAGTTCAGCCCGGTGATACGCCGCAACGCCCAGGCCAGCGCTTCCGGCGATCCGTTCTGGTAGAAGAACGGCGCCTGGCCAGCGGGGTTCGGCGCCTGCAGTACCTGCCGCAGGAAGCTGTAGATATCCCCTGGCATGCCCTCGCCACGCGGGATCAGGCCGGTGGCGGCAAACAGGCCGAGGTCCGGCGGCATCTGCGCGGGGTACTGCACCGCCACCTGCATATCCAGGTTGGCCTGCACCGTCGCCTCGCCAAACGGCGTGCCGCGCAGTTCCGGCACGTAATGCGCCAGCGTACGTTGCGGGTCGAGCGCACCTTCAGCGATCAGCTGTGCGGCGATCAGGCCGGTGACCGACTTGGTCATCGACGCCCAGATGTGGGGCTGACCGGGTTGGAAGCCGTCCATATAACGCTCGAACACCACCTTGCCCCGGTGGAGCACGATCAGCCCGTCGGTGCTGGTTTGCTGCAGGTAGCCGGCCAAGGTCAACGGCTGGTCGCCGGCGCTGAAGGCCAGTTGGTCAAGCGCCGCCGCGCGGCCTTCGGTCAACGCCAGCGGTGTGGCTGCGCGGCCGATACTCCGGGTGGGTGACACCTCGCGGGCGTGGCGCATCGACCAGCGCAAGTACGGTGGCTGAAAGGCATTGGCCTGGTTGACCCGCAACTCCGGCGCCGGAGGGAACCCCTCCATCACACCTTGCCCGGTCGGTGCACCGACCGCCAGGGTTGGGGCCAGGGCACCGGCCAGCACCAGGGCGATACCCGTCAGGTTGGCGGATGAAGGGTTCATGCTGCGCTTGGACATGGTCGTGCTCCTTGGTTGCACTAGAAGTTGGCGCCCACGCTGAACGCCACATAATCGCGGTCGCCGCGGGTGCCGTAATCGCCGTCGAGGTAATCGGTATAGGCCAGGCTGGCCCAGTACTGGCTGGCCAGGCTGAGGTCCACGCCCACGCTGATCGAGCGCGAGCCTTCGTTGAAGCCCGAGCTGTCCGCCGGTGAGTAACCCTTGACGTCATGGGCCCAGGCCAGGCCTGGGCGAATGTCCAGGCCTTGGATCAGGTTGGGGTAGCTCCAGGTCGCGCGCAGGCGGTAGCCCCAGGAAAAGGGTGTGACAAAGCCCTCGTCGTTGCAGTCGCCCGGGCTTTTCGAGATCGCCAGGCACAGGCTGTTGTCGGCCAGCTCGCCGTTGCCATAGGCACCGGAGCGGCCATACCGCGGCCCGAAACTCCCCTCCAGCCCGCCGACATAGGTGGCGCCCACTTCGCCCATCAGCAGAAGCTGGTTAGCGCCCATGACCTGGCTGAACGCCTGCACGGCCGATATCTGGGCCTGGGTCACCTCCTTGCGCCGGTAACCGTCGAAGGGTGTGTTGTCTGTCGCAGGGCGCAGGCCGTCGGCGTTGAGCGGGCTGCGGCCAGGGGCATTGAGCAATGACTGCAGCAGATCGTTGCCGTTGAGCTGCACCGGCATGTTCGGCCGGTAGCTCAGTTCGCCCTGCACGGCGGCACCGTTGCGCAGGGTGGTGGCGAAGGTCAGGCCGTACAGGCGGATGTCTTCGGGGTATTGCGCCCGGTACTGCGAGGTGCCCATGCGCAGCGCGCCGGCCAGGGTCTGCCCGTTGCTGGACGCCAGAAAGGCACCGCAATTGGCCAGCGCCACACCGACGTTGCCGCACAGTTCACGGGCAAAGCCCGAATTGGCGTAATAGCGGCTGCTGACAGTACCCAGGTACGGCGAGCGGCTGTGGTAGTTGGCGGCGAAAAGGCCAAACTCGGTATCCAGTGGTTCAACGTACCAGTGCAGCGAAAAACCCCATTGGCCACCGTTGCGTGCATCCTGGTCGGCGCCCCGAGGCACGCGCACGCCCTCCTCCGTCAGCGTCACACCAAACGGGGCCAGGGCCGGCGACACAGCCGGGTTGGTCACCATCTGCCCGCCGACATCCAGCCCCTGGCAGCCTTCGGGCATGAAGTCGTTGCCGGAAAAGAACGTTGCGCAGTTTTCCAGTCGGGTCTGCTCCCAGTCCAGCTGGTAGAAGGCATCGAAAGACAGCGCCTGGTTGAGGTTCTGCGTGACATACAGCAGGTTGACCGGCGCCAGGGCGTCTTTCACTTCCGAGCCTGGCCGGCGCAGCGCAGCCTGGTTGAAGGGGTTGATCACGTTCAGCCCGCCCTGGATGAACAGGCTTTCCCCCCAGTTGACCACCTGTTTGCCCACCCGCAGCGAACCGGGCTCACCGCCAATGTCGTAGAGGCCATAGGCGAACGCATCGAGCAGCTCCGCCCCGGCGGTTTTCGCCGAAACCTGGCGGTTGCGCTCGTCGATGTCGACGGCCCGCTGGCTGTGGTCGCGCTGCGCGGTGTCATACCAGTAGGTGCCACGCAGGAAGACACCCACGTTATCGCGGTGCAGCTCCAGGTCATGGGTGCCTTTGAACATCGCCGAAAACACATCGCCCGAGCGGTAGTTGCGCCGCGCGTCGTTGCCATTGGCAGCCTGCAACTGCTGTTTGTCGGGGTTGGCAGTGCTGACGGCGGTACTCAATGACAGCGCCGAGTCGAAACGCCCTTGCAGCGAGCCAACGTTGAATTGAACGCCCGCAACCGGGGTGGCGAGCAGGCAGCACAGGGCCGCCAGCGGCGCCTGGCGCCGGCAGAATAGGAGGGTTGCGCTCACTCTTAACCTCTTGTTGTTTTATTAGAGAGGGAAATGATGGGTTCAGCGCGGACGCGCCGGCCGCCCAGGCCGGCGGTGTCGGTGACGAGCAGTATCAGGCAGGTTTGATTACGCTCACAAATAGCGTCTTCGGATCAATGCCATGCCGGTTCGTTATGGCTCCAAGGCGGTGCTTCAGAGCACTTCGAACAAGCCTGCCGCGCCCATCCCCCCGCCCACGCACATGCTCACCACCACGTAGCGAACCTTGCGCCGGCGGCCTTCGAGCAACGCATGCCCGACCATGCGCGCACCGCTCATGCCATAGGGGTGGCCGATGGCGATGGCGCCCCCGTTGACATTGAGCCGCGCCGGGTCGATGCCCAGGTGTTCGGCGCAATAGAGCACCTGGCAGGCGAATGCCTCGTTGATCTCCCACAAGCCGATGTCCTCGATCCGCAACGCGTGGCGCGCCAACAGGCGCGGTATCGCCAGCACCGGGCCGATGCCCATTTCCTCCGGGGCCAGGCCCACCACCGCCATGCCCCGGTACAGCCCCAGCGGCTGGCAGCCTGCGCGTGCCGCCCGGGCACCACTCATCAGCACACAGGCGCTGGCACCATCGGACAACTGGCTGGCATTGCCCGCAGTCACGCAGCCGCCCTCGATCACCGGTTGCAGTGCCTCAAGGTCCGCCAGCCGGGTGTGCGGGCGGTTACCTTCGTCCTGGCTCAGGTGCACGCGCTCGTGGGACTGGACGCCAGTGGCCTTGTCGACGACCTTGCGCTGCGCCGTGACTGCCACGATTTCATCAGCGAACAGCCCGGCCGCCTGCGCTGCCGCTGTGCGCTGCTGCGACAGCAAGGCGTAACGGTCCTGGGCGTGGCGGTCGATACCATAGCGTTTGGCGACGTGCTCGGCCGTGTGCAGCATGGGCATGTAGGCGTGCTCGCACAGGCGCCGCACCGTGGCGTCCTGGGCAGCATTGGCAGCCTGCATGTGCGCGTGCTGCACCAGGCTGATCTGCTCCTGCCCGGCCCCGACCACCACCTGCATGCCCTCGCCGCGGATCTGCTGAGCGCCGATGGCAATGGCCATCAGCCCTGAAGCGCATTGGCGGTCGATGGTCTGCCCGGCCACCGACTGCGGCAAGCCAGCCGCCAGGGCCGACAAGCGCGCCGGGTTGATGGCGGCGGTCCCGCTTTGCATGGCGGTGCCCAGCACCAGGTCCTCGACTTCGTCCGGTTCCACGCCGGCGCGCTCGACGGCGGCGCGGATGGCAATGGCGCTCATGCTGGGGGTGGTGAGGTCGTTGAACGCGCCGCGCCAAGCCTTGGCGATGGGCGTGCGCGCGGTGGATACGATGACGGCGTCTTGCATGAAACGGCTCTCCTTGGGCAGTTACACCGGCAGCAGGCTTTCGTAGGCGCTGCGCAATTTGGCGGGAATAGTGACCGGGCGGTTGTTCAGGCGATCGACGAACACATGAGTGAAACGGCCAGCGGCGCAGGCCTCGGGCTCGCCCTCGACGAACACGGCCAGGGCGTAGTGCACCGAACTGTTGCCCAACCGTTCGACGGCGATGCCCACCTCGATGCGTTGCGGGAAGGCGACGGCGGCGAAATAGTCGCAGGCAGACCCGGCCACGTAGGCCACCACCGGGTCGTGGTGGATATCAAGGCCGGCGTGCTCGATCAGCCAGGTATTCACGGCACTGTCGAAAAACCCGTAATAAACGACGTTGTTCACATGCCCATACAGGTCGTTGTCGTGCCAGCGCGTGGTGATCGGCTGGAAGTAGCGGTAGGCGCCGCGCAGCGGGCGTTCCCTGGCCATGTTCAAAACGCCGCCTGATAGAGGGCCAATGCGTCGTCGAGGGTGACCTTGCGCGGGTTGTTGACCAGCAACCGTTGCTGTTGCAGGGCATCCTCGGCCAGCAATGGCAGGCTGTGCCGCGGCACCCCGACATCTCGCAGCCGGCTGGGCAGGCCGCAGCGTGGCGCCAGCTGCTCCAGCTCATCGATGAACTGCTTACACAGATCATGCGGGTCGCCAGGCACCAGCCGATCGCCCAGCAGTGCCGGGGCCAGCGCGGCATAGTCGGCGAACGCTTCGCGACGGTTGAAGCGCATCACGTGGGGCAGCACCAGCGCATTGGCCAGCCCGTGCGGCACGTGGTAACGCGCACCCAACGGGTAGGCCAGCGCATGCACCGCCGCCACTGGCGCGTTGGCAAACGCCTGCCCGGCCAGGCAGGCGCCCAGCAGCATGGCCTGGCGCGCCGCCAGGTTGCCACCGTTGTGCACCGCCTGGTCGAGGTTGCCGGCCAGCAGCGCCAGCGCCTCACGGGCCAACAGGCTGGACAGCGGGTTGCGCTTGTACTGGCTGGTGGTGGCCTCGATGGCATGGACCATGGCATCGATCCCTGTAGCGGCGGTGATCGCCGGGGGCAGGCCCAGGGTGCGCTCGGCGTCGAGCAACGCCAGGTCGGGCAGCAACAGGGGGGAAATCACCGCCATCTTGGCCGCCTCGCCGGTGGTGACCACGGCCACGGGTGTGACCTCCGACCCCGTCCCGGCGGTGGTCGGCACCTGGATCAGCGGCAGGCGCTGGCCTTTGGCCTGGTCGATGCCGTAGACCGCCTCCAGGGTCTGATCACAGGCCGGGTGCGCCAGCAGCGCCACCAGCTTGGCGACATCCATGGAGCTGCCGCCACCGAAGCCGACGATCAGCTCGGCGCCGATATGCCGCGCCCGAGCGACGGCCGACAGCACGCAGGCATGGCTGGGGTCGGCGCTGACCTCGCTGAAGATCGCCACGCTCAGGCGGGCCTGGGTGAACCCTGGCAGCAAGTCATCGAGCATGCCCAGGTTGACGATACCCGGGTCGGTCACGATCAGCACGCGGCGCACGCTGCGTTGCTGGCACAACTGCGCCAGACGCCCGGCGGCACCGGGTTCGCACAACAGATGGGGAGTGGTGGCAAAACTGAAAGGCTGCATGCTCATGTTCCTCTTGTTCTTGTGGGTGAACAGCTGGGCCATGTCAAAAGGCGAAGTGCGCTTCATCCAGGCTCATCAGGCACTGCGCGCCGCCGCGCAAGGCCTCGCAATGGGCGCTCGCGCGCGGCAACACCCGCCGCCAGTAAAAAGCTGCAGCCTGCAATTTGGCCTGGTAGAAGGCGTTGTCCTGGCTGCCTGCGGCCAAGGCCGCGCTGGCGGTTTCGGCAGCCCGCAGCCACAATGCGGCCAGCAGCACGTAGCCCGAATAGGCGAGAAAATCCACCGATACCGCGCCGATTTCCTGCGGGTCGCAGCGGCAGGCGTCGAGCACCTCGGCGCTCAGGTTGCGCCATTCCTGCAGGCGCTGAGCAACCGCCTGGGCCATCCCGGCCAGCGCGTCTGCACGGCAGTTGCGTGCCGCTTCAAGCAACTCATCGATCAGCAGGCGCAGCTGCTCGCCACCGTCGCCAAGCAGCTTGCGGCGAATCAGGTCCAACGCCTGGATGCCGTTGGTGCCCTCGTATAGCTGGGTGATGCGGCTGTCGCGCATGAGTTGCTCCATGCCCCATTCGCGGATGTAGCCATGCCCGCCGTACAGCTGCACGCCCAGGCTGGCAGTCTCCTGGCCGACATCGGTGAGGAAGGCCTTGACGATGGGGATCAGCAACGCCGCCCGGCGCCCGGCGGCCGCCTGCACTTCAGGCTGCAAGGCGCCGTGCTCCAGGTCCAGCGCTTGGGCAGCAAAGGCCGCCAGCATGCGGCAGCCTTCGCTGAGGGTTTTCTGGGTAAGCAGCATGCGCCGCACGTCAGGGTGGCAGATGATCGGGTCGGCACTGCGTTCGGGCGCCACCGGCCCTGCCAGGCTGCGCGACTGCAAGCGCTCGCGGGCATAGGCCAGGCCACCCTGGAAGGCCGCCTCGGCGATGCCCAACCCCTGCAGGCCGACCTGGAAGCGCGCATCGTTCATCATGGTGAACATGCACGCCAGGCCCTGATTGGCCTCCCCCACCAGCCAGCCACGAGCGCCATCGAAATTCATCACGCAGGTCGCCGCGCCCTTGATGCCCATCTTGTGCTCGAGCGCGCCGCATTCGACCGCATTGCGCGGGCCCAGCCCTCCGCCTTCGATGCATTCGAACTTGGGCACCAGGAACAGGCTGATGCCACGCACACCGGCCGGCGCATCCGCCAGGCGCGCAAGCACCAGGTGGACGATGTTGTCGGTAAGGTCCTGGTCGCCGCCGCTGATGAAGATCTTGCTGCCGCTGATGCGGTAGCTGCCATCGCCCTGCGGCTCGGCACGGGTACGCAGCAGCGCCAGGTCGGTACCGGCCTGCGGCTCGGTCAGGCACATGGTGCCGGCCCATTCGCCGCTGACCAGCTTGCCCAGGTAATCGCGCTTGAGCGCTGCGCTGCCATGCCGGTGCAAGGCCAGCACGGCGCCCTCGGTCAGGCCGGAATAGATCCGAAACGACAGCGACGCGCCCATCAGCATTTCGTGAAAGCAGGCCGAAACCATTTGCGGCAGGCCCTGGCCGTCATGTTCCAGCGGGCCGGTCATGCCACCCCAGCCCTGCTCCACATACTGCCGGTAAGCCTGGCGAAAGCCATCCGGTGTACGCACGTTGCCTTGCTCCAGGCGGCAGCCCTGTTCATCGCCCTGGCGGTTGAGCGGCGCAACCACCTCGCTGGCAAAGCGTGCACCCTGCTCAAGAATGCCATCGATGGTTTCGCGGTCCAGCTCATTGCCCAGCCGGGCACAGTGCGCCGTCACATCGAACAGTTCGTGCAGCACGAAGTGCATGTCACGCTGGGGGGCTCGGTAGTTCATGCGCGGCCCTCGTGGACGTCGGCCAGCTGTTTGCGCTCTGCCACCAGGCGCATCAGCAACCCGGCCGGGCGCCAGTGCTCGCCGAACAGGCCTTGCAAGCGTTCCAGGCGTGCCAGCAGCAAGCCCAGCCCCTGCTGGTCGGCCCAGCGCATCGGCCCGCCGACCTCGTGCGGGAAGCCATAGCCATGCAGGTACACCCGGTCGATGTCAGCGCTGCAGCTGGCCACCGTTTCCTCGAGAATTTTCGCGCCCTCGTTGACCAGCGCCAGCAGGCAGCGCTCGTGGATTTCCGCGTCGTCGACCGCGCGCCGGTGCACCCCAAGGTCCTGAGCGACCTTGAGCACCAGCGCATCGACCTGGGGGTCGTGCACGGCTTCACGACTGCCGGGGGCATAACGGTAGTAACCCTGGCCGCTTTTCTGGCCGAAACGCCCCAGCGCGCACAGGGCATTGTCGACTTGTATCAACGGCGCATCCATGTCTTTAGCGGCCAGCTGGCGCGCACGCCACTCCAGGTCGATGCCGACCACGTCGTACATGCGAAACGGGCCCATGGCCATGCCGAACGCCTGCAGCGCCTCATCCACCTGCCGCGGCGTGGCGCCTTCGAGCAGCAGCTTGCGCGCCTCGGCCACATAGCTGGCGAGCATGCGGTTGCCGATGAAGCCCGGGCAGTTGCCGGCCACCACCACTTCCTTGCCCATGCGCTGCCCAAGGGCCTGGGCCGCCTCGAGCACCGCAGGCGAAGTGCGCTCCCCGCGCACCACTTCCAACAGCTTCATCACATGGGCCGGGCTGAAGAAATGCAGCCCGAGCACCTGTTCGGGCCGGCGGGTGACGGCCGCGATCGCGTCGATGTCCAGTGCCGAGGTGTTGCTGGCCAGGATGGCGTCGGCCTTGAGTGTGCTGTCCAGGGTACGGAAGATGGCCTGCTTGAGCGCCAGGTTCTCGTACACCGCTTCGATCACCAGGTCGGCTTCGGCGAGGTCGTCATAGGCCGTTACCTGGCGCACCCGCGCCAGGCAAGCGTCGGCCTCGGCCTGATCGATACGACCCTTGGCCACCTGCTGTGCCCAGGTTTGCGCGATCATCGCCAGGCCGGCTTCGGTGGCGCGGGGGTCGTTGTCCAGCCACAGCACCGCAAGGCCTGCACGGGCCAGGCTGATGACGATGCCGCGGCCCATGGTCCCGGCGCCGATCACCGCCGCTTGCTGAACGTTGTAGGGAGTACTCACGGGTGACGCTCCTGATTCGAGGTGTGAAGGCATTGCCCTCACCCTAGTCAGGCGCCTACTATTTTTGAAATTCTCATTTTCCATCCCATGTATTTTTCGCATGAATATAGCCAACTTCGACCTCAACCTGCTGCGCGTCCTGGACATGCTGCTGCGTGAACAGAACGTGTCGCGCGCGGCCGAGCGCCTGGCGCTGACCCAGCCGACGGTGAGCAATGCGCTGGCGCGCCTGCGCGACCTGCTGGGCGACCCGCTGCTGGTGCGCGTGGGCCGGCGCATGCGCCCCACCCCACGCGCCTTGGCCCTGGAAGGCCCGATTCGCGCGGCTTTACTACAGATCGAACAGACCCTTGGCGCCGGCGACAGCTTCGACCCGCAGCTCAGCCACCGCCAGCTGCGTATCGCGCTCACCGACTTCGCCGAACAGCTGTGCATGCCAAGGTTGCTGGCCACCTTGCAAACCCAGGCCCCGCACTTGCGCGTGGATGTGCTGCACCTGACGCCCAACCTGCCCGCCGAAGCCCTCGATCGCGGCGAACTCGACGTGGTGCTGGGGCGCTTCGATGAGGTGCCCGCGCGCTACGAGCGGCGCCACTGGCGCAGCGAAACCCTGCAAGTGGCGGTGCGCCAGGGCCACCCCGATGTGGATGGCACCCTCGACCTTCAGGCGTTTCTCGCCCTGCGCCACCTGTGGGTGCACGGCGGCCAGACCCGTGGCATGGTCGACCAGTGGCTGGGGGAACAGGGCCTGGCCCGGCGCATCGTCTACACCACGCCCAATTACCTGCAGGCCGCGCACCTGGCCGCAAGCTCCGACCTGTGCGTGGTGCTGCCCACCGCCCTGGCTCGCCATTTCGCCCGGCTGCTGCCGCTGCAGGTATTGGACCTGCCGTTCGCCCTGGAGCCCTTCCAGCTGGAGCTGGTGTACCTCGCCCATCGCCAGCACGACCCGGCACTGGCCTGGCTGGTGGCGCGCATCATGGACATCGGTGCCGGCTGAGCCATCGCATTTGTGCATGGGTGGCCATGCAAGAGTGGTATTGGTTCGCCAGTGAGCTCTGTCCTTAGAGTGTTCGCCCTCAGAACAACAAGGACCACCCCATGCGCCTACGCACACTGCCCTGCCTGCTGGCCCTCGCCCTGCCCTACGCGGCGCTGGCCGACGGGCCGGCCAAGGACGCCAGCGAC
>Ga0302347_1001641_pt1 | contig 26176 bp, 20 predicted proteins | sample PhyWR1_FD_202178 | JGI IMG/M metagenome (GOLD analysis project Ga0302347, IMG submission 202178) | Leaf surface microbial communities from wheat plants in UC Gill Tract Community Farm, Albany, California, United States - DLSL W.R1 (v2)... | ecosystem: Host-associated > Plants > Phyllosphere >...
AAGCAAACAAACAGTAAACTGGTGCCCAGGCTTAAAGTGAAGCCAGGAAGCACACGCTTTGAGGCCTGGGCAAACATTAACTACGCCCCGCTGCTAACAGTTTGTCCAGTTCACCGCCTGTTGCGAAGTGAGTTTTCATCACTTCAGGCCAGCCACCAAACTGCTCTTCCACACTAAACAGTTCAGTTTGTGGGAATTTATCTTTCAGTTTTTCCATAACCTGTGGGTTATTCACACGGTAGTAGTAGTCAGTGATGATTTCCTGAGCTTTAGGGCTATAGAGATACTCAAGGTACTCTTTTGCTGCTTTTTCAGTGCCGTTAGACTTGGTGTTTTTATCCACCCAAGCTACTGGAAACTCAGCCAGTACGTTGACTTTAGGCACGACAACTTCGTAGCCTTCTTTCTCATACTGATTACGAATGTTGTTCACTTCGGACTCAAAGGAGATCAAGACATCACCCAGACCGCGTTCCACAAAGCTGGTTGTTGCGCCGCGACCACCGGTATCGAAGACTTCAACGTTACCTAAAAACTTGGTCATAAACTGCTCAGTTTTCGCTTTATCACCACCATCAGCTTTGTCAGCTGCTCCCCATGCTGCCAGATAGGTATAGCGTGCATTACCCGAGGTTTTCGGGTTAGGGAAAATCAGCTTTACATCTGAACGCGCTAAGTCGTCCCAGCTCTGGATATTTTTAGGGTTGCCTTTGCGTACCAGGAAAGCCATGGTGGAGTAGAATGGTGAGCTGTTATTGCCAAGACGGCTTTGCCAGTCAGCCGGGATCAGGTTGCCTTTATCATGCAAAATTTGCACATCGCTCACCTGGTTATAAGTCACAACGTCAGCTTTTAAACCCTGCAGAATCGCCAGCGCCTGTTTTGATGACCCGGCATGAGATTGTTTTATCGTCAGTTTATCGCCGTTGTTTTCGTCAGCCCACTGTTTTTCAAACGGTGGATTCAGCGCGGAGAATAACTCACGAGACACATCGTAAGAGCTATTCAGTAGCTCAGTCGCCTGAGCAGAACCAGCCAGTACTAAAGAAACTGCTAATGCGTTCCATACTTTTTTAACTGCTGTGATTGCCATGCTTTGCCCTTACAAGTGATGAAAGTAATGGTTAACTGGCGACCAGTTTATTTATAACGGGCGTCAAAACTATAACGCTTTTATATACCGTTTAGCGATTTGCAATAAGAAACGAGAATAAGCAGGTGTGGCGCGGTTTATACCGCGCCAATTGTTATATTTTTAGCAGGACATCGAGTGAAGGGGCAAAATAATAACCACCGGTTACCGCCTTGGTGAAACGCAGCATGCCATCATGCTTACCATCGGTGTCGCCAAACATACTCAGCAATTGTTGCTCAATGTTATGTAAACGCGCGCAATAGGCGATGAAATACAAACCATGTACTCCGCTGGCAGTGCCATAAGGCAGGCTCTGACGCAGAATTTTTAATCCTTTGCCGTCTTCTTTTAAATCAACTCGACTCAGGTGTGAAGTGACTGGACGGTCAGTCGATTCAATTTCTTCATTCTCTTGTTTGGTTCGACCAATCGCCATTTCCTGGTCATGGATACTCATGCGATTGAGCTGGCGCAGGTTATGTTCCCAGCGCTGGACCAATACATAGCTACCACCGTCATCAATACCGCCCTGAATAATGGCAACTTTCCGGCGTTCTTCCTCACCTTGTGGGTTTTCAGTGCCATCGACGAAACCACTCAGGTCACGCTCTTCAACCCAACGGAAACCATGTACTTCCTCTTCAATTTTCAGCGCACTACCAAAAGCATTTAATGCTGCTTGCGCTAAAGTGAAGTTCACATCATGACGCAGAGAGAGAATATGAATCATCACATCATGTTGGGTTGCCGGTGCCAGTCCCCGACCTAACGGCGTGAAATCTTTCAGCTCTTTGGCGCTTTCACTCCCACGTAACTCACGCCACATCCGGTTACCGAATGCCACTACCGCCCCGAGCTGAGCTTGCGGAAATTGCTCCTGGAGCTCATTCAGAGTGTGAATAAATTTTGTGCAACCTGCACGTAATGCAGCAAAATCACCAGTGAAAGAGGCCTCTAACCAAATAGCTGCGCGACAATGCTCAGGCAGAATGCCACTTTGAGTCCGGGACATAGATTCTCCTAAAATAGTAGCCACTACAGCGGCTCTCAGATTGCTAATAATATGAAAACACGTGTTTTCCACGCTTTATGATAAATGACATAACGACACCAGAGAACGTTAGGTTCCCTGGCATGTCGTTATAAAGTCTGACCAATTTATGAATTTTTAGGTTGCGTGTTATTGACCTGTAACATAACTCATCACAATAGCCGTTATATACCCACCATACTTCAAGTGGTTTGAACTCAGACAAGCAACGCGGATTATTTTAGGTCTCCAGGCTATTGTTGCCAGATAATTTTATTTAATGTCCATTTTTTGAGCATATCATCCGATGGAAGCAAACCTTCTGGACCACTCCATTCGCCTTTAAAGGCATAACTGACATGCGAACTACCCGGCGCTTTACACACGACTAAATCGGTATCGTCTCCCCTGCCCTGTTCACAAGCACCGAAAGCTTTATCATATAAATCACCGAACGGTGTTCCTATTTTGACGCCGTTTTCGCTCTCAATAGTCTGATCCATAACATCGATACGGTTCACTTTTCCACTGTTACCATTAATGACCAACATCACCTGTTTATCGGTTATGGCTTCAAAGTAAGGAACAATCTCCCCGTTCGCGGTTTTCATACCATTACGGAGATGATAATTATCATTTAGCCCATTACGGATAGCATCTTCATTCATTGGTGTTGTGGCATTAAGTCCCGCCACTCCTTGTTCACTAACAATAGCTGACGAGCCAAACCAGTTCCATGGGAGCGCTGAAGACCACTGAATAGACGACATGGTTGAACAGCCGGCTAAAATGAGTGGTAGCCCCAATATCATCAGGCGCAGAGATTTCATCAAGGGATCCTTTTTAAAAGAAGTTACGGCCTTTGGAGTGCTTCAATGATGAAAAGTGCCATTTCATTCATGATGCAAAGCGAAGTAATCACGCATTCTACGGTTCATCACTAGCCACCAGAGTGCCAGAATGTCCATAATCAGTAACAGGATCGTGATGCCACTTACAGGGTTGTCAGCTAATCCGCTACACTGCCAGACCAGCAGGAGTAACTGAGTCACAATTAATACAACCCTTAATTTTCCCCATAAACGAGGCCATAAATGACGGCGACCACTGAGCAGAAAAGACAGTGCTGCCGGAATGCCGGGTAACAGACCGAGCCAGAAATAGTCTCTATCAGGATAAAAACCATTCAGAATAGCGGCACCCTGCTCACGAGAAGCCCCTGCAATCACCAGTAATACCCAAGTGCGTGCCTGAAAGAGTAAGATAGCCCAAAACAGAACAGGCGCTTTCAGATACCCTTGCGAGTCATAATCATTATATGAGTACATGGTATTCAAGACCGATTAAACTCAATATTTTTGGTATTCAATCAATATTCCTGGTCTTCAATCAGTCTTTTTCCCAGTAAAATCGTATCCTGATGTTCATATTCAAGTTTTTCATACAGGCCAATCACCAGATCGTTTTCTTCCCGGATATGAATATGGATCTTCGGGCATCCGCGGGCTATCAGCTTCTTTTCCAGCCGATTTAATAACGCATTCGCGATACCGCGTCCACGATATTCAGGGTGTACTCCCAAATAGTAGGCTGATCCCCGATGCCCGTCATAGCCTCCCATCAATGATCCGATCACTTCACCTGCTACTTCAGCAACCAGAAATAAGTCTGGGGAGTGCTGCAACTTACGTTCAATATCCATTTCAGGATCATTCCAGGGGCGTAATAAATCACAACGTTCCCAGAGAGTAATCACTTCTTCGAAGTCTTCCTGGCGAAAAACACGAATTTCCATGAGGGTAACCACCTTGAATCAGAAAAGTCTAATTATGGCGATAAGCGCCCTATAAGCCAATATCTGCCGCAAAACTGTTAAAAAAGTGGCATAATCAGTAATTAGCTATTAATTAAATAGAAAACATTTATGGCATAACCTGCCTTCTTGACAACCTAAGATAACGACTTCCTCCGTATGAGCAAAATTAAATCGCTAACGCTACTGACAACGCGCCGCCAGCTGCTGCTCACTGGACTGGCTGCTATGACCCTGGTAGGCGTAAATAAAGCCCTGGCCAGTGACACTACGACAAAAAAGACATCGTCAACGTCCACCAAACCCGCTACCAAAAAAAGGGCTCGTCGTATCGTGGTGCTGGATCCTGGTCATGGAGGAATTGATACTGGTGCTATCGGACCCAATGGCTCTAAAGAAAAACATGTCGTCCTGGCCATCGCTAAAAATGTGCGTAATATTCTGCGCAGTAAAGGTATCGAGACCCGACTGACACGATCTTCGGATCAGTTTATTCCGCTTGATGAGCGTATCGAAATCGCCCATCAGCATGATGCCAGTCTATTTATGTCGATTCACGCTGATGGCTTTACCAACCCGAGTGCTGCGGGGGCTTCTGTCTTTGCTTTGTCTAATCGCGGAGCCAGTAGTGCCATGGCTAAATATATTTCAGAACGTGAAAACGCCGCCGATGATGTTGCGGGCAAGAAAGCGAAAAATAAAGATCAATATTTGCAGCAGGTTTTATTTGATCTGGTACAAACCGACACCATCAAAAATAGTCTGACACTGGGCTCACATATCCTGAAAAACATTAAATCAGTCCATAAATTGCACAGCCAGCATACTGAGCAGGCTGCATTTGTGGTGCTGAAATCCCCCTCTATTCCTTCAGTGCTGGTTGAAACCTCATTTATTACCAATCCAGGTGAAGAAAAGTTGCTGGGAACCACGGCATTTCGTCAGAAAATCGCCAATGCTATTGCCGCTGGCGTCATCAGTTACTTTAACTGGTTCGATAATCACAAAACTCATGGTAAAAAACGCTAACATGATGGACAAACCTAATCTTCAGGCCGTTAAACAGTTCCTGCTCGACTTGCAGGAGCGTATTTGTCAGCAGCTCAGTGCTATCGACGGAACGGTTTTCCAGGAGGATAACTGGCAGCGTCAGGAAGGTGGCGGAGGACACAGTCGCGTGCTGCGTAATGGTTCCGTTTTTGAGCAAGCTGGGGTGAATTTCTCTCATATTCAGGGAGCCTCGATGCCCGCGTCGGCGACCGCACATCGCCCGGAGCTGGCCGGTCGTAGCTTTGAAGCTATGGGGGTATCACTGGTTATCCATCCCAATAATCCTCATGTTCCCACTAGCCATGCCAATGTGCGTTTTTTTATTGCTGAAAAACCGGGAGCTGACCCGGTGTGGTGGTTTGGCGGTGGTTTTGACTTAACACCCTACTATGGGGTAACAGAGGATGCGATACACTGGCATCAAACAGCCAGAAACCTGTGTCTGCCATTTGGTGAAGAAGTGTATCCATGCTATAAAAAATGGTGTGATGACTATTTTTTCATTAAACACCGTAACGAACAACGTGGTATTGGTGGGTTGTTTTTTGATGACCTTAATCTGCCTGATTTTGCGACTAGTTTTCGCTTTATCCAGGCGGTAGGTAACGGCTTCCTTGATGCCTATTTACCGATTGTTGAACGCCGCAAAGGGACAATTTTTAGCGAACATGAGCGTAATTTTCAGCTTTATCGCCGGGGTCGCTACGTGGAGTTTAATCTGGTCTGGGATCGTGGAACGCTATTTGGTCTGCAAACCGGGGGACGTACTGAGTCCATTCTCATGTCGATGCCACCGCTGGTTCGGTGGGAGTATGACTACCAGCCAGAAGAAGGCAGCCCTGAGGCCGCCTTATACCGTGATTTCTTGCCAGTAAAAGAGTGGGTTTAAAACCCTGATTACAATGGCTGTGTTTGCGCCTCAACCACAGCCAGTGCCACCATATTCACAATACGACGAACAGAAGCTATCGGCGTTAAAATATGAACTGGTTTGGCGACGCCCATCAGTACTGGTCCTACAGTAACCCCCTCCGAACTGGACACTCGTAGTAAGTTATAACTGATACGTGCGGCCTCAACGTCAGGCATGATCAGAATATTAGCTGAGCCTTTCAGTGGGCTATCTGGCATACGTTCCAGACGGATACTTTCCACCAGAGCAGCATCGCCGTGCATTTCACCATCAATTTCCAGACTTGGTGCACGTTTACGGACATTTTCTAAGGTCTGGCGCATTTTACAAGCCGCTTTCGAGTCAGAAGAGCCATAGTTAGAGTGTGATAATAAGGCGACTTTCGGTTCAATGCCGAAGCGGCGTACCGTTTCGGCAGCCAGTAAAGTGATTTCAGTGAGTTCTTCCACGGAGGGATCATCATTGACATAAGTATCGGCAATAAAGGTATTACCGCTCGGCAGCAATAGCGCATTCATTGCCCCTGCGGCATGCACATTATCGCGATAACCAAAGAGCTTTTCGACGACCGAGAAATGTTCGTGATACTCCCCAATCGTGCCGCAAATCAAAGCATCAGCCTCACCACGATGAACCATAATGGCACCAATGACGGTGGTATTACTGATAACCGCACGCTGTGCCTGTTCCTGGGTAATGCCCCGGCGTTTCATGATGTTGTAGTATTCGAGCCAGTACTCTTTAAAACGTGGATCGGATTCATTATTTACTATCTCGAAATCTTTACCTGCTTCAATTTGCAGGCCCAGTTTTTTTAGCCGCATCTCAATAACGCTGGGACGACCAATCAGAATCGGTTTCGCTAATCCAAGACTCACCAGCTCTTGAGTTGCATGTAGTACGCGCACCTCTTCACCTTCACTCAGCACCACTCGCTTCGGATCTTTACGTGCCTGAGAGAAAATCGGTTTCATAAACAGATTGGTTTTATAGACAAATTCCGTCAGTTTTTCTTTATAGGCTTCCATGTCAGTAATCGGTCGTGTTGCTACTCCTGAGTCCATCGCCGCTTTAGCAACCGCTGGGGCAATTTTGACTATCAACCTGGGATCAAACGGCTTCGGAATAATGTACTCTGGCCCGAAACTCAACTCCTCTTCACCATAGGCAGAGGCCACTTCTTCACTTTGTTCGGCATGTGCCAGAGCCGCAATGGCATGTACTGCTGCCAGCTTCATCTGCTCATTAATGGCAGTAGCCCCGACATCCAGTGCACCACGGAAAATAAACGGAAAACACAGGACATTATTGACCTGGTTTGGAAAGTCAGAGCGCCCGGTGCAGATAATGGCATCAGGACGAACCGCTTTAGCCAGTGGTGGTAAAATTTCCGGCTCAGGATTAGCCAGTGCCAGAATTAGCGGTGCTTTGGCCATTTTTTTGACCATATCTTGAGTCAGTACTTTTGGTCCTGAGCAGCCGAGGAAAATATCAGCACCGTCAATCACATCATCGAGGGTTCGCTTACCGGTATCAGCCACTGCATAGGCTGCTTTAGTTTCAGCCATCGGCTCTTCACGGCCTTGGTAGATAACACCTTTCGAGTCACAGACAATAATATTGCGCTTCTGCATTCCCAGAGCGACCAGTAAGTTCATGCAGGCAATCGCTGATGCGCCAGCACCCGAAACCACCAGCCTGACTTCAGCAATATTTTTGCCAATCACCCGTAAGCCATTGAGTACTGCCGCGGTACAGATAATCGCGGTTCCGTGCTGATCATCATGAAAGACAGGAATATTCATGCGTTCACGGAGTTTTTTTTCAATGTAAAAACATTCCGGAGCTTTAATGTCTTCAAGATTGATACCACCAAAGGTGGGCTCCAGCGCAGCAATAATATCAATCAGTTTATCGGGGTCCATTTCATCAATTTCGATGTCAAAAACATCAATATTGGCGAATTTCTTAAATAAAACCCCCTTTCCTTCCATCACTGGTTTACCTGCCAGGGCACCAATATTACCCAGCCCCAGTACTGCGGTACCGTTAGATATAACGCCAACCAGATTACCTCGGGCGGTATATTTATACGCCGCCAGTGGATCTTTTTCTATTTCCAGGCAAGGTGCGGCTACACCAGGAGAGTAAGCCAGAGCCAGATCGCGCTGAGTTGCTAGTGGTTTGGTAGGAGAAACTTGTATCTTGCCCGGAATGGGAAACTCATGAAAGTCGAGGGCGCTTTGCTTCAATTGTTCATCCATCAGGTTATTTCCTTGATAGCGGTGATTAATAACTGCATCTGCCAAACAGTATCCCTTGCTGCTGGTCGATAAACGGTGAGCAAGTCCAAATTATTGACATGCTGTGCGGTAAAATTATGCATTGCCAGCAGATTCCGCCACATCAAAGCTAATAAACCGAAATATAGCGGCTCACCACAATCCTTATTCCAGATAAACGCTATGCTTATTGATAGAAACAACCCGTCACTGATGGTCATACTTGGCAGATACGGGCCAGGAATAATGATCTGCATATGAAAATTTAAACTACATTTTCACTCTTGCTGGAGAAAACCATGTCATCACGTAAAGATCTCGCGAATGCTATTCGCGCCCTGAGTATGGATGCGGTAGAGAAAGCGAATTCAGGACACCCGGGAGCGCCAATGGGAATGGCGGATATTGCTGAAGTGCTGTGGAATGATTTTTTGATACATAACCCAGGGAATCCGCACTGGCACAATCGCGACCGTTTTGTTCTCTCCAACGGTCATGCTTCGATGCTGCTCTACAGTTTGCTGCATCTGACCGGCTACCCGCTGACAATTGATGACTTAAAAAACTTCCGTCAATTACATTCAAAAACCCCCGGGCATCCCGAAGTGACCGATACCGAAGGTGTAGAAACCACCACCGGCCCCTTGGGTCAGGGAATAGCCAATGCTGTGGGAATGGCGATAGCTGAACGGACGCTTGCGGCACAATTTAATCAACCCGAACATGAGATTGTCTCCCACCATACCTATGTTTTTATGGGTGATGGCTGTCTGATGGAAGGTATTTCACACGAAGCCTGTTCCCTGGCTGGTACTCTGGGACTCGGTAAACTGATAGGTTTCTACGACCACAACAGTATTTCGATTGACGGCGATACACATGGCTGGTTCACCGATGATACCGCTAAACGCTTTGAAGCCTATCACTGGCACGTAGTGCATGAGATAGACGGCCACGACCCGCAAGCAATTAAACAAGCCATTATTGAGGCCCAGGCAGTCACGGATAAGCCGTCATTAATCATCTGCCGAACTATTATCGGTTTTGGCTCGCCGAATAAAGAAGGTACAGAAAAAGCTCACGGCTCACCATTAGGTGACGCGGAGATTGCCCTGGCACGTAAAGAGCTAGGCTGGAAATATCCACCATTTGAAATTCCAGTCGATATTTATCGTGACTGGGATGCTAAAGAAGCAGGAAACCAAGCCGAATCGCGCTGGAATGAACAATTTGTTGCCTATACTGCGGCTTATCCGGAACTGAGTGCCGAATTTAACCGCCGTGTTGGCGGTAAACTCCCTGATGTCTGGCACGATACTGCCTGGCAATATATTGAGCAATTACAAGCTAATGCAGCCAAAATTGCGACTCGCAAAGCGTCACAAAATACCCTTGATGCGTTTGGCCCGCTGTTACCCGAACTCCTTGGCGGTTCGGCCGACTTGGCTCCAAGTAACCTGACTATCTGGAAAGGCTCAAAATCAATTAAGGACGATGAGGCAGGAAACTATATTCATTATGGTGTCCGTGAATTTGCTATGACGGCTATCGGTAATGGTATTGCGCTGCATGGTGGCTTTATTCCTTATACGGCTACCTTCCTGATGTTTGTTGAATATGCCCGTAATGCTGCGCGCATGGCCGCGTTGATGAAAGCCCATCAAATTATGGTCTATACCCATGACTCCATTGGTCTGGGTGAAGACGGGCCAACCCACCAGCCAGTTGAACAGCTCGCCAGCTTGCGCTTAACGCCAAATTTCAGCAGCTGGCGCCCTTGTGATCAGGTAGAAACCGCAGTGGCATGGAAAGCAGCGATTGAACGTCATAATGGCCCAACAGCGCTAATACTCACCCGTCAGGGACTGACACAGATGCCGAGAACACCTGAGCAGTTATCAGCAATTGAGCGCGGCGGTTATATTCTGCAAGATAGCCAAGGTACACCAGATATTATTCTGATAGCCACCGGGTCAGAAGTAGAGATTACCGTCAACGCAGCAAACCAGCTCACTCAGGAGGGGCATAAGGTTCGCGTAGTTTCGCTCCCGTCAACCGATGTCTTTGATGCTCAGGATGAAGCCTATCGTGAGTCAGTCCTGCCTTCAGATATCAGCGCCCGTGTCGCAGTCGAAGCTGGGATTGCTGACTACTGGTATAAATATACGGGTCTGAAAGGGAAAATTGTCGGCATGACGACTTTTGGTGCCTCAGCGCCAGCAGAGCAGTTATTCCCGTTATATGGTTTTACGGTTGAAAACGTGGTTAAGCAGGCAAAAATCGTCCTGAGTAAAAAGTAATATTACCGTAGGTGGGACGGTGTCCCACCTCTATTATAGGATAAAAAAGCACTGAAAACAGATGGGCAGGCCACTATCATCGTTCAGCAATTATTTAAACTGGCGCGGATAACGCCCTTGATGTAAGGAGTAGCAATATTAGAACAAAGCGTTTTATCCAACTGTTTTTTCTGTGCCAGCTGCTCAGGAGAGATAATCGGTTGCTCGTGATTTTTGATAAAAGAATGCAAAAGAGTTCCTATGAAAGGGACTTTGCCAACAATTTTTTTGTTCAGATAATCATCTAAACCATCACCTGCTAGTTTTTTTATTGATTGAACCAAAGGATATTTCCATGGTTGCATATCATAATAAGGCAGTGTTCCTTTTAACGTGAGGTAATCACTCAGTGATTGATCACCACTCATCATTCCGGTATCAGCTAGTAATAGAAAATCATCATAAATATTTTTCGGCAATCTATTCACTAGAATAATCCGCACGTCTTTAATTCCAGTACCGATAACTTCTTCGCACACTTTCACACTACCGTCATCAGAATCTATAACCGAAATTGTTGCCTTTGAAAATAATGATGAATAATCAATCGCCATATCACTGTCTCGCGATGAAATAATCGTGGTTATTGCCTTAGTCACAACATGGATATTGTTCATATTTATTTGACGAAGGCTCATGATAAAATTCGCACATCGTTCATCATCACGTATTTCGCAAAGTGTATTAGCAATATAAATTTGTGCGCCGGTACTATAACAATCTGAACTAATATAGCCAAGATGATAGCTACTCTCCCTTGAAAACGACATATTGTAACTATCAAATAATCTCATCAATTCATATTTAAATCGATCCTTGATCTCCCCAATAGTTTTTTCATCTGTCGGAATATATCCAATAGCGCCTTCATCAAACCCTAAACGATTTGCGGTAACCTTATGAAACCCTATGTCTTTGAGCATTAATTCATAATTATTTAATGTTTTGTCTTTATGAATCAATATATCCATCTCCTCAATAAGAAGAGCATCTTGGGGTAAGAGGTTAAATCTTTCAAACATTGCTTTAAGAGAGTTTTTTAATTTATCTATATTAGCAATACTTAACGGTGAGATAATAAAAAGTGGATTATGCAATTGAGAGATGTCATGAGTCTTATCATATTGCAAAGAATAACTTTGTAACTTTTCACTCACACTATAATCTTGCCCTTCTAACGTATCAATTGACACAATAGTAACCCGACATCCCTCATCCAATGCAATATTAGCTATTTTCTTAGCCAAAGCATAATCACCACCACCTTCGCAGCATGGGTTAATGATAATTACATCACGACCACGAACATCTCGTAAAGATGAGTTATTGAAGTTTAAATCTTTAACAGAACCAGTACTATTATAAATCTCAGAGGTTGTATCATGGATAATTTTCATTTTTAATCCCTGTCAGAATAAAACCTGCACCAAGGCGTAAAATAGAGATAAAGAAACCTCGCAGAATCTCTAAAACATCATATTAATATCCATTAAGCACAGATAAAGATTTACTTCATAAATAAAATCATTAAAATCTTTCAACATTATGCCATTAATTTTATGATTAATACTTTCAAAAAACACAATTAATATTGACATGATATAAGACAGATGAAAAACGATCCGCTCCCTGAAAAAACCAATGCCTAAATAACTAAAAATAGAGTGAAATTAGATATTTTAAATAAGCCTGACTCATTATTATCAGTCAAGCTATTTTTCACAAAAAGGCCAATATTACATAATATTACGCAGCTGCAGCTGTTGCAGTAAAATCACTGTTTTACCATCACAGATTTCTCCGCTACGGATCATATCCAAGGCCTGGCTAAAGGGGATCTCTAACACTTCGATATCTTCATCTTCGACACCCCCGCCGGTATTTTTACGCTGTGAGTCGGTGTAGGGCGCCAGATAAAAATAGACAATCTCGGTCACGCCACCTGGCGACATATAGAGCTCAAAGACTTTTTCCATCTCCCCTACCTGATAGCCAGTCTCTTCCATGGCCTCTTTTCGTGCACACTGCTCAGGCTCATCTGCATCCAGCAGCCCGGCACAGGTTTCTATCAACATGCCATCAGCATTACCGTTCATCCAGGTTGCGATGCGAAACTGCCGAGTCAGTACTACTGTTTTTTTCTCGCAGTTATACAGCAGAATGGTCGCGCCACTTCCACGGTCGTACACTTCACGTTTATGGCGAATTGCTTCCCCGTTACGACAAAACAGCTCATAAGTAATATTGCGCAGAATAAAATAGTTATCAGAAAGAAGTTGATTTTTAATAACATTAATACTTAATGACATAGTACTCCCTCAATATGGCAAGATAACTATCCTTATGATATTACAGCAAGATTCATCTTAACATCATCAGACAGGTGGATATTATATTGTCGTTTTGTCTCCCTGATACCTGGCGAGTATGTAAAGGTGCGCGTACCAGCAGGCTGTCAGAGTGAACATTATTTACATTATCTTCGTAATTTCCCCACGTTTGTAGCTTAAATAGCGATTAAAGTGGGGGTAGTTCTTAATAAAAAATAAGTGTTTTTAAGGGGTTCCATCGATGGCAAATTTTTTTATCTCACGCCCGATTTTTGCCTGGGTGCTGGCGATAGTGTTATGTCTGACCGGAACACTGGCTATTTTTTCACTTCCTGTTGAGCAGTATCCTGATCTTGCACCACCCAATGTGCGCATTACTGCGAACTATCCAGGCGCCTCTGCCCAGACGTTAGAAAATACCGTCACTCAAGTGATTGAACAGAGCATGACCGGCCTTGATAATCTGATGTATATGTCATCCCAGAGCAGTGCGGTGGGTCAGGCTTCAATAACCTTAAGTTTTAAAGCAGGCACCGACCCTAATGAAGCGGTGCAACAGGTACAGAATCAGCTGCAATCTGCACTACGGAGACTCCCGCAACCGGTTCAGGCACAAGGGGTCAATGTGCGTAAAACCGGTGACAGTAATATCCTGATGATTGCCTTCGTCTCGACTGACGGTAGCATGGATAAACAAGATATTTCGGACTATGTTGCCAGCCAACTCCAGGATCCGATCAGCCGCATTGATGGTGTAGGTGATGTTGATGCTTATGGTTCCCAGTATGCAATGCGTATCTGGCTGGACCCGGTAAAACTCACCAGTTACCAGCTAACACCCCAGGATGTGGTTGATAAAATTAAGTCACAGAACGCGCAAATTGCTGTTGGTCAGTTAGGGGCAACACCCGCTCTCGACACCCAAACTCTGAATGCCACCATCAACTCCCAGTCGCTACTACAAACACCACAACAATTCCGCGATATTGCATTACGGGTTAATAAAAATGGCTCTATGATTACGCTGGGTGATGTTGCCGAGGTAGAGCTGGGCGCCGAGCGTTATGATTTCCTTAGTCGTTATAATGGCCAGGCAGCCTCCGGTCTCGGTATAAAGCTCGCCTCAGGTGCAAATGAAATAGCGACCGATAAACTCGTCAGAGATAAAATAACGGAACTGTCACGCTATTTTCCACCAGGACTGGAAGCAAAAATCGCGTTTGAAACCACCCCCTTTGTTAAAGCATCCATCCAGGATGTGGTTAAAACTCTACTGGAAGCCATTCTGCTGGTATTTCTGGTGATGTACCTGTTTTTACAAAATTTCCGCGCCACCTTAATTCCGACCATTGCCGTCCCCGTCGTGTTACTGGGCACCTTTGCGGTGCTGTATGCCTTTGGCTTTAGTATTAACACTTTGACGATGTTTGCGATGGTACTCGCCATTGGGCTATTGGTTGATGATGCTATCGTGGTGGTTGAGAACGTCGAGCGGATAATGAGTGAGGAAGGTCTTTCACCCGCAGAAGCAACCCGAAAATCGATGGGGCAAATTCAGGGGGCATTGGTCGGTATCGGCCTTGTTCTGTCAGCCGTCTTTGTCCCGATGGCTTTTTTTGGTGGCACTACGGGCGCCATTTATCGACAATTTTCCATTACCATTGTCTCAGCGATGGTGCTCTCGGTGCTGGTAGCGTTAATTTTAACCCCAGCGCTGTGTGCCACCTTATTAAAGCCTCTGCGCAAAGGTGAGTTGCACGGCCAGAAAGGTTTCTTTGGCTGGTTCAACCGTCGCTTTGACAAAGCCGCACAGGGTTATGAAAGTATGGTGGGTAAGATCCTCGGCCGTAGTCTGCGCTGGCTGGTTATCTATGCCCTATTGATCGCAGGGATGGTCGTGTTATTTATGCGTCTGCCGACCTCATTTTTACCTATTGAAGACCGGGGTGTTTTTTCGACTTCGGTACAATTACCCAGTGGTTCGACGCAACAGCAAACCCTGAAAGTCGTTGAAAAAATTGAGCAGTATTATATTACTCAGGAAAAGGACAATGTTGTCTCCGTATTCGCCACTATCGGTTCGGGTCCCGGTGGTAACGGGCAAAACGTTGCGCGTCTGTTTGTTCGGTTGAAAGACTGGGGCCTGCGCGATACTAAAACCGGTAGCGCTCCTGCCATTATTGAACGAGCGACCAAAGAGTTATCAAAAATTAAGGAAGCACGTATTTTTGCCAGTAGTCCTCCGGCTATCAGTGGTCTGGGTGCCGCGGCAGGTTTTGATCTTGAATTACAGGATAACGCAGGTATCGGACATCAGGGCTTGATAGAAGCTCGCAATCAGTTACTGAGCCTGGCGAATGCCAATCCACAACTGACCCGTGTACGTCATAATGGTCTCGATGATAGCCCTCAGTTACAAATCGATATTGATCAGCACAAAGCTCAGGCGCTGGGAGTTTCTATTGAGGATATTAATAACACCCTCCAGACCGCATGGGGTTCAAGCTATGTGAACGACTTTATGGATCGAGGTCGAGTCAAAAAGGTCTATGTCCAGGCCGCAGCGCAATATCGTATGCAACCCGATGATCTTCAGCGCTGGTATGTCCGTAATAATGAAGGTGGCATGGTACCGTTCTCCGCCTTTGCCACTTCACACTGGGAAACCGGGTCATCACGTCTTGAGCGCTATAACGGCTTCTCTTCTTTAGAGATTGTCGGCGAAGCTGCACCAGGGGTCAGTAGCGGTACCGCAATGGCGATTATGGAACAGCTGGTGAGCCAGCTACCAACTGGCTTTGGCCTTGAGTGGACCGGCATCTCTTATCAGGAACGCTTATCGGGCGCTCAGGCACCGGCACTGTACGCCCTTTCATTGCTGGTCATTTTCCTTTGCCTGGCTGCATTGTATGAAAGCTGGTCAGTACCCTTCTCAGTAATGCTGATTGTCCCGCTGGGTGTGATTGGTGCTCTGGTTGCGACTTGGTTACGCGGGCTGGAAAACGATGTCTATTTCCAGGTCGGGCTACTGACAGTAATCGGGCTATCGGCGAAAAATGCCATTCTGATTGTTGAATTTGCGAATGACTTAAATACCCGCGGGCAGGATTTAGTCGCTGCCACACGCGTCGCCTGTCGTCAGCGTCTGCGTCCGATACTAATGACTTCGCTGGCCTTTATTTTCGGTGTCTTGCCCTTGGTTATCAGCAGCGGTGCCGGGTCAAGCAGCCAGCATGCCGTCGGGACAGGGGTGATGGGTGGAATGATTTCAGCCACTTTCCTGGCTATTTTCTTTGTGCCACTGTTCTTTGTTCTGGTGCGCAGGCGCTTCCCATTGCACAAGCGACCTGAGTGATGCTCAATAATAAAACAGAAACTAAAAGGCCTGAGTCCGGTAGAGTACCGAACTCAGGCTCATATAGCCGCCTAATAAACCGTCCAACTTTATGGGGTCAGTTCATTTTTCGATGGGGCTTATTGTTTTGATGGCTGCTGTCTGTTGGCTGTAGCGATATGACGGGCGCCTCTGCCCGAGCAGTCAGCCCACAGGCACTGATTACAAAGTTGAATCTGTGATTATCCATTTGTTATCAGTAGCACGAAATGAAATAGACTCACCTCTTGCCAAGGCTACTGAGGTCGAGTTAAAAAACGCATCAATACCGTATATTGTATTGGTGTTAATATAAACACGTTTTCCTTCATGCATAATTGTTGCCTCTGGAAGATAAATATTGCTACTCCAACTCCCATCACCTAAATTAACAACAATTACATCATGATCTCTAAATAAATTATTAAACTCATTATCTGAAATATTATTTTTATTTGTAACATGAATATAAGAAATAGTCCTTTTTAATTTTTCAATTGCATTTCTGACGTTTGGTAATGGACCAATATGCCCATCTACCTTATTACCTTGAGGAGCACCAGTCTCAATTAATAACTTTCTCATTTCTAATGGAGATAAAACATTATTGGTTTCTTTTTTATACCATGACTGTATTGCTACAACGGCGGCAGTCACTATTGCACCAGCAGAGGAAGTACCAGAAAATGTGGATGTATAGTCGTTATGACCCTTAGGTTCACTATCGTATAAATCACCACCACCTGTTGTCACGACGCTATGGTCTCCCCATCCTTGTACATGAACCATCTTTCCATAGGTGGAAAAACTAGCTCTATTTCTTCCTATTTTTGTACCTGCGCCAAGAAGTATGGCGCCATTGTCCCCTCGATTACGGTATTCTGAATACAAATCAGTATCTAGATTTATATTCCCATTGCCTGCAGTCATCACAATTATAATGCCAGCATCTGTTGCAGATTTAACCACATCCCAAACTGGCTGTTCATAATCAGGAGGTATTCCATTTCCTTGTGCATCTGGCCATTGCATTTCAAGTAAAAAAACATCACCCGCTCTTAATTTTTCAAGACCCAATGCAATATTTGTAGCCCGCATAGGTCTGCCGTCTATAAACTCTGATACGCCATACAAAACATCAGCATTATGAACCATTCCCTTAATGCCACAGCTATTATCTTTTGCATATAAAACACCTGCAACCATGGTTCCATGGGAATTATAAGTATTAACAGACAAAGGAATTAATTCAACAAACATGTCTCTCTCTAAATCAACATGTTTGAAATCAAAACCCCACTCTATATCAGCTATTCTGACCCTCTGACCTGTAATACCAAGGGACCATGCATATTCGATATCGATACCTGCATCACTATTACTACAATCTCTGCCATCACCATTTTTGTATACCTGAAGCGGCAAAAAATCAGGTGTATTACATTGATTAACAATTCTGTCTGATGGAGGTTCAGGAACATGTTCTGGTAATATTTGTATATACTCAAAAAAAGAAGTAGCTGTCAGTTTTTCGGTTATTTCTTTTAAAAAATCATCATCAACAGCTTCTTTTAAATCAATATAACAAATACCAACAAGATTTTCTTTTTTAATTTTATTGTTCTTACTTTCCATCATAAATGATTCTGGCATAGCAAGTACAAATTGACAGTCTTTAAAGTCATTATAATTTAAAACATCTTCTTTAATCGATAAAGAAGTCTTAGATACATACATATATTGTTTTTTTATTTTAACGATTAACCGATATTTATTTAACATAAAAAACCTCTTTTTTCAATGGCAATGGAATTTTTTAAATAATGATAAATGATTGTTTAATTACTTTCTGAATTTAAAGTGTTTTCATAGCCTTCAATAATAACCCCCTATGTTTTTCGTTTATAGATAAATATCAGCATTATTACCCCCCATCCTTATTGGAAATGAGATTAATAACCGATTGCTGATTTCTCGAAATACCTCTAACACAATGATTAGTTTTATGAAAAAAATATAAATCATACACCCTAAACAATCCTGATTACGAACTCACCTTAATCATTTAAATAAACACATAAAGAAACTGAAAGAACTAATCATCCTGAATGATTAATTCCACTGCAACTAAATAAATTGAATATAATTAAACCAAATAAATGCTAAGGGAGAATACTTCCGAAAACAGGTAAACAAGTGATTTGAATAAAAAATAGAAAAATTGAAATATTATTTGATATGGATACATCCGTATTACACGGAAAACCTTCGTCATCTCAATTGCAAGTAATAAAATATATATGTATTTTATTACTTATAATTTGACAACGATCGCAAAATTTCTATATACCCCAAATAATTCAAGTTGTTTGTAGGCGTAAAGTGAAGACTGTCGATGAGCACAGACACACTATGTGATTCGGCGGTCTTTGTGTCAGTAACGCCCAAGTAACTCGAGTTATTTAGGATATATAAGGAAAGGTGGAGTTCAGAAAATGGCTATGGAGAACTGAAACAGTTCATTTTATCGGAAAAGAGAAAATGGCCCAAAAAAGAGGACCATTCGTAATTCAGAAACGCAGTATCCCATTAACTCGAAACACCTTCAGTGAACGGTATTGCCTGTTAAGGCGTTTATTTAATTTACTGGTCAGTAAATTTATCGTCATATCACTTTTTATATACCCAAAATAATTCGAGTTACAGGAAGGCGGCAAGAGAATGAATCCCGATGAGCTTACTCATGTAAGTGATTCGGGTGAGTGAACACAGCCAACGCATCTGTAACTTGAAGTATGACGGGTATATTCTGGATTTTATTTGCGCAACATTTGCTCAATAAAGTCTTTCCAGTGCCCCAGCTCAGTATCAATCATAGACGCCTCAAGTATTACAAATTTTATTATGCTGAGTCTGTTTAAGTCACAATCCCATATCAGCCCAGTGGTTAATTAATACGTTATCCGATGATTAATAGTCAACCAAAATCTCAAACATTTTTTAACATAACAAATTGGAATATCAGACTCACATGTAATAACTAAAACATGACATAAAAATAAAACAACTAAAAATCAAAAAGATAATTATTTTTCCTTGCTATTAAGCACAATAATTAACTTGCTCTCGTGATGTGCGTAATTGTTAAATAGAATTATCTGAAGAAGAACATCAAATAATTTGAGTCGCCTGTAACCAAAACGCTAATCGCTGATAAGCATAGGTAAACGATATGATTCGCAGTACTCACTGTTACAGCATCCTGATAATGTGAAGAATGGCATCGAACTCCCGTCTGATTGAGTTATCATCAGCCCCCTTTATTCAGTATTATCATTGTCTTCTATACCCAAAATCATTCGAGTTGCTTGCAGGCGCCAAGTGAAGGCTGTCGATGAGCAGAGGCACACTATGTAATTCGGCGGTCTTTGCGCCAGCAACGCCCAGGCAACTTGAAGCATGACAGGTATATTCGCAACAGATAACGATTGACAGGCTCCCACTTGCCGACAGAGGTGATATTTTTATGTCAGACAACCTTGAGAATGCCTTACCTGTGCTTTACGGTATTAAAAACTGCGACACGATTAAGAAAGCCCGCCGTTTTCTTGAGCAAAATAATGTGAATTATCAGTTCCATGATTATCGTGCTGATGGCCTTGATGCCGCTTTACTGGACAGTTTTATCGCTGAACTTGGCTGGGAAGCATTACTGAATACGCGTGGAACAACCTGGCGTAAACTGGATGAAACACTACGTGCCAGCATTATCGATGCACCAAGTGCCGCAAAATTAATGCTCCAGATGCCAGCAATTATCAAACGCCCATTGCTCTGCGCGCCCGGGAAGCCTATGCTTTTGGGCTTTAATGAATCGAATTATCAGAAGTTTATCAACGAGGTGTAGTCTTATGTCCTGCCCGGTTATTGAGCTGGCCCAACAGCTTATTCGTCGCCCTTCCCTAAGCCCTGATGATGCAGGGTGTCAGGCGTTAATGATAGAACGTCTGCGTGCCATCGGATTTACTGTTGAACGCATGGATTTTGGCAGCACACAAAACTTCTGGGCTTGGCGTGGGCAAGGTGAGACTCTGGCATTTGCCGGGCATACTGACGTCGTTCCCCCGGGCGATGCTGAGCGCTGGATTAACCCACCGTTTGAACCGACCATTCGCGATGGTATGTTGTTTGGCCGTGGTAGCGCAGATATGAAAGGTTCGCTGGCCGCAATGGTGGTTGCAGCTGAACGCTTTGTCGCTCAGTATCCTCATCACCAAGGGCGCCTGGCATTTTTAATCACCTCCGATGAAGAAGCCAGCGCTCATGACGGCACAGTCAAAGTCGTCGAAGCTCTTATGGCACGTAAAGACCGTCTTGATTATTGTCTGGTCGGTGAGCCATCCAGTACCGAAGTGGTCGGTGATGTGGTCAAAAATGGTCGTCGTGGTTCTCTGACCTGTAACCTGACTATTCATGGAGTTCAGGGGCACGTAGCCTATCCGCATCTGGCGGATAATCCAGTTCATCGTGCAGCTCCGATGCTGAATGAACTGGTGACAATAGAGTGGGATAAAGGTAATCAATTTTTCCCTGCCACCAGTATGCAGATTGCGAATATTCAGGCCGGAACAGGCAGCAACAATGTCATTCCGGGTGAACTATTTGTGCAGTTCAATTTTCGTTTTAGTACCGAACTGACGGACTCAGATATAAAACGTCGTGTTGCCGACTTGCTGGATAAATATCAGCTACGTTATACCTTAGACTGGTGGCTTTCCGGACAACCATTCCTGACTCCGCGTGGTAAGCTCGTTGATGCAGTGGTTCACGCCATTGAGCACTATAATGAGATTAAGCCGCAGCTGTTAACCACGGGTGGAACATCAGATGGGCGCTTTATTGCCCGTATGGGCGCTCAGGTTGTTGAACTGGGCCCGGTGAATGCGACTATTCATAAAATCAATGAATGCGTGAAGGCGTCTGATCTTCAGTTGTTGGCCCGGATGTATCAGCGCATTATGGAACAGCTAATCGCCTGAAAACAGGCATACAGACAGAGGTATCACCATGGAATGGCTATCGCGTTACTGGTGGATTTTTATCCTGGTGGCATTAGTGGGGATCTTTATTAATGTCATTAAAGACCTGAACCGGGTGGATCATAAAAAATTTCTGGCCAATAAGCCTGAATTACCGCCTCATCGTGACTGTAACGATAAATGGGACGATGACGACGACCGACCTAAAAAATCCTGATAATCTAGCGGAACCGGGCTGAATACTCAGCTCGGTTCTTTATTGATTAACGACAGACAGTACACTCACTCCTGCCCCAGCCTGATTTGCTGAACCCAGAGCTGTAACTCCCCACAGCGCACAGCATCGAGCTGTCGCAGTGCCATTTGTGTTTCCAGACGCTGGGCAGATAACAAAGCTTTACGTCCCGTTAAGTTAAATAACTGACATAACTCACTCCGACTATTGCCTCTTTCCAGTTGCCCACGTAATAAATCCAATCCATGTTCACAGGCGAGCAATAAACGTTGCAGTGCCGCTTGGGCACTATCGAGTGGCCGATGGGCAAAAGCGAAACCCGCCAGTTCAAGCCAGTCATTATCGTTGAGTGATTCATCAACCAAAGCGGGCTCATCAGTGAGGATATTGACAGGTAAATTATGGAACCAGCGATGATCTCGAATCAAGCACTGCTGCAAAGACTCTGTAAGCCTGGTTCCCGACTCAGATAATGGCAGCAAGGCCATCACGTTATAACAGCCGCTGCTAGCTTCTCGCTGGGTCCCTATCCGTACTATTCTGAAGCCACAACGTTGCCAGAAACGCCATAACTCCTCGGTATAGCCAAAGCTGACAGAGAGATAGTCATAATGCCCTTGCGCCAGAGGAAGCGCGTGTTGCATCAGGTCGCTACCAAGATGCTGCCGCTGACAAGTAGGATGCACCGCAATACGGCTAACGCGTAAACCTCGCAATGTCGCAGCTAACGGACTCCCGCCATGTGCTGCCAGAGACTGAGCGACCAGGTTACCTCTGGGACGCCGGAATCCCGCCCAGACTTGATAACTCAACAATGGATCAAGCCCTCCCTCCTCCACCAGCCATAATGCTCCAGCACAATGTTGCTCTATTGTCGCCGCCAGGAAATGCATACCGGGCGCATCGAGAAGACGTCGCCAGTCCAAAGGCGAGGTACGATAGTGCGCTGTGGATAACAGGCGATAAATATCAGCCAGAGGTCGGATACTCTGTGGCCAGTCGAGCTTATCGATGACTGCAAACTGTACCGTTCCAGTCGGTAGGGCATCAAGACTTGGCTCATCGAATAACATTATCTGGTTTATCAATCGTTCCAGAGGATCATCTAGTGCCCAGCGAACAGGCACCGTAAGTGTAAAGGCGTGATACGAAGGTATTGAGGCGCAAAATTTCAGTAAAAAACCGCGTCCTGTCCCTTCATAGCCTTGTACCGTGGTCGTCAGTAAGACGCGAGGAAAATGGGCAATCATTTGCTGCAGTAGCGGTATCGGAATGGCAGCCGCTTCATCGACAATCAACCAGTCAAAAACACCTTCAGGCATCTTATGGGCCAAGGCATCCGGGGCTAAAAAATAAAACTGTTCCCCGGCGAACTGTGCCAGAACATCGGTTGCCGCTTTACCTGGCGCACTGACCAGGCACTGACCGGAACAGCGACTCACCAGCATACCTGCCAGCGATGACTTTCCTCGCCCGCGGGCGGCAGTAACAACAGCGATACCGCTATCCATCTTGAGAAGCTGTTCCAGCAGAATAGCCTGTTCCTGCTGAGGTCCCTGATTAACCGGATGCCACTGCGGATAATCGGGTAAATGATCCAACCTGAGCGGATGATTTTGCTGCCACACCACTGCATCAGGTGAGTGAGTCACGCAGGACTGTAAGTAATCTATAAAGTGTGGAGTGGCAATTGCCTCAGGCGTGTCACTCCAGCGACAGGAATCAGCATCCGGCTGTGTTTGCCAGGTTTGCCAGTCCGGAGTCAACAACACCAGCCAGCTTCCCGCTTTCAACGTGCCAGCAAGAGTGGCCAAGGCTGCGGCATCAAGCCCCATGCGGGCATCAAAGACCGCATGCTGAAACTCTCGTCCCAGTAAGCTGCGTATCGCCGCAGGAGCGCAATATAACGGCCACTCAGTCTCTTCACCTACCCATAACCAGTCTCCTGTTAATCGGGCAACTAATTCTTGAGCTTGCTGCTGGCCCCATTGCCACTCTCCAGCCACCACCAGTAAGCGCCGTATACCACTGTTGCGCATTTGCGTGGTCAGGTGTTCGAAATCTGCAAGCAGAGAGATATCTGGCATCATGGTTTAACCGACACGGAGCCAGGATCCAGACATTGATCCAGTTCTCCACTGACAAAGCCACGGTTAAATCTTTGATAGCGCTGCTCTAAATTACTATAAGCGAAGCTTTCTGGCATAAGGATACCGGGATGTAGCTGACGTTGTTCCTCATCGATGACCTGAGCCACATTCATCGCCGGTTGTATGTCACCCGCACTAAGGATCTGTTGCCCTGCCATACGGTGTCCCCAGAGTCCGGCAAAACAGTCTGCCTGAAGCTCTTGTTCTGGTGATAAATCCGACATTTCTGCAGGCAACCCCAGTTCCAGTAGCTTTTGTACATGGTGACCCACCGCATGGGCCATCATATATCCTTGAGTAAAATCGCCCCCCGCACCCAGGATCATTTGCATATCATCATAGAGAGTAAGAGAAACATAAACCGTATTGTCTTGTGGGCAATAAAATGTCCCGATAACCTGGCTCTTACCTCCGCAGGCATGACTGACTGTATCGCGGTAAGTCACAACTCTGGGGGGCTGATACTGAAGCCCACGGAGCTCAAATAACGTCTTCCAGGTTTCTTCGAGGGTCGCCATTATCATGGTAGCGAACTCCGTTGCTTCACTATCAGGTGAAACGACGCGTTCATAAGGTATAGCGGGTGTTTCTACTGCGGTTTTTTTGGCAAAAAAACCGATGATAGCAGACTGGTAATAGCTGACCAGAATGACAATCACCAGCAAAATAATAAAACCTTTGCCGCGTGGGATACGAAAGATACCTGTTCCTGCGTGCATAGAGGATTGGCCTGTGGAGCGCATTTTTTGTTCTGGATTACTGTTTTTACGCTGTCCCTGCTGGTGCATATTCGCTACCTCACTGACCTTTCATAAAGCTGAATTTTAGAGGGATAATGCGGGAATGACCACTGTAACATGATGAAAAAAAAGGGTGCTTAATAGCACCCTGATACGATAAAACGGAAACGATTGCGTAGTTAGTCTAATTTAACGCCAAGACGGTGTGCAACAGCTTCATACGCTTCAATCAGTCCACCGAGGCTTTGACGGAAACGGTCTTTGTCCATTTTATCAAGCGTCTCTTTATCCCACAGACGGCTACCATCTGGTGAGAATTCATCACCGAGAACCACTTCACCGTTGAACAGACCGAACTCAAGTTTAAAGTCTACAAGGATTAATCCTGCATCATCAAACAACTTGCTCAGAACATCATTGGCCTTATAGCTTAGCTCGCGCATACGGGCAAGATGCTCTTTATTCACCCAGCCGAAGGTTTCGCAATAAGACTCATTGACCATCGGATCATGCATGGCATCATTTTTCAGAAACAGATCGAATAAAGGTGGGTTCAGTAGCATACCTTCTTCGATACCCAGACGCTTAACCAGCGATCCCGCGGCACGGTTGCGGATAACACACTCAACCGGCACCATATCCAGTTTCTTCACCAGCACTTCGTTGTCGGAAAGTAGCGCTTCCATTTGGGTTGGAATGCCCGCTTCTTCCAGCTTAGTCATAATAAAATGGTTAAACTTATTGTTCACCATACCTTTACGATCAAACTGTTCAATGCGTGCGCCATCTCCTGCTGACGTATCATTGCGAAACTCAAGTACCAACAGGCTCGGATTTTCCGTGCTGTAAACGGTCTTCGCTTTGCCGCGATACAACTCAGCTTGCTTTTGCATCTTTCTGTCACTCCAGCTGTTATAACCGCTTTTGCGGTCAAGGATTAATACATATACCCAAAATAATTCGAGTTGCTTGTAGGCGCGAAGTGAGGCGCGTCGATGAGCATAGGTAAACTATGTTATTCAGCGAGTCTCACGCACGCAACACCCAGGCAACTTGAAGTATGACGGGTATAAAAAGGGCCGGTAATAACCGACCCTCAACAATCATTTATTAAATGCTGCCTGGAATACTGCGACCAGAGCATCATTTTGCGACTGCGTTAAAGCATGTCCTTTCGGATCGATAAACTGCATGCTACTGCGGTTATCCAAATCACCTATCTGCAATTTATAGTCGCCACTGGTAAGCTCCGGATCTCTGGCTCCCAGTGCTGTCCATCCACTGTCAGAAAGTGGTTTATAGGTCACCGCAATACTGCCTTTAGAACGGGTCGCATCTGTGACTTTCATACCCACTTTTTCCAGCGTCGCTGGTAATTTACCCCAGACAGCGTTAAACGGTGCACGCACTACTAGCATCGGTAAACCGGTGTCATCGGCAGCACTCTGCACGTCAAATTCGGAAACAGAACGGTTATCCTGCATATTCTGCCGGGTAGTTTGCGCGTTATCCAGACCTAAGCTAATGGTATTGAGCATTTCAGCACTGTAACGTTGCACTGCTGCAGGATCAGTGACTGGCTTGCCAGCCTGCTCAAGGTTCAGCAACTTAACCACAATAGACTGCTGATAGCCCTGAGGTAAGATACTGACCTGATAGCGTCCACGGTATTGCTGGTCTTCGTCTGCACGATTCCATTCAACCCAATCCGTGGTAAGGGTCTGCTGACCATCGCTACGTTCGGTAA